>Ga0210009_1000087_pt1 | contig 113340 bp, 93 predicted proteins | sample CryGeyCG2114_065_FD_185457 | JGI IMG/M metagenome (GOLD analysis project Ga0210009, IMG submission 185457) | Groundwater microbial communities from aquifer - Crystal Geyser CG12_big_fil_rev_8/21/14_0.65 (SPAdes) (version 2) | ecosystem: Environmental > Aquatic > Deep subsurface > Groundwater ...
AGATACAAAAAAGGCTTATTGAAACAGTTTTCAATAAGCCTTTTAAAATCAATCAATAAAGTACTGTTATACAGTTCATTACAATAGATTTAACGAGAATTTACCAACTATTTTTGGCCATTAAATCTTAATAGAAAAACGATCCGATTTATTTAAGCTCCAGCGGAGCGACCTGTTTTTTGTCCGCCCCTACAGGACTTCATTTTTAAGATTGGATTGGCGATTAACAGTCCGCCTCTATGAGGCTAAAACAACAATCTCCATTTATACAAAATGGTTAAAACCATTACCCAACAACATTTATACAAATAGCCCACTGTTTAAACCGTGGGCTATTCAATGATTTATCATTTTGAACCGTTTTAACGGTTTGAATTCGGGATTTCTGCTTTTGGAAAGTGAGCCTTTATCCTTCCCCTAGTTTGCAATTCTGGCCTTTCAAAAGTTTATCCTGAAACGTTAGGTATAAAAGTCATAAAGTCAATATATTGATCCGAATGAGTCAGTTTTTGAATGATAAATAATGTTGCCATTCATTACAAAACAAACTATGAAAGGAAGAATCGGGATTGAAATACTATGAGTCGATTAGATATTAATTGGAATAAACTAAAATCAATTTTAAAATCTAATTCGTGGTTTCTATGGGTTGTTCCTTTATTTATTATTGTGAGTTTCACGAATGGATTAGAAACTGGACTAATTGTATCGGGATTAATGATTTCAGGCATTGCTTTAGGCACAATTATACCTGTAACAATTGGCGCTGTTTTTAAAAAGTACGACTTGAAAAGCATAAATGGAGCATTAATAATTTTTATGATTTCCACTGCTCTTTTGTTGTTTTATGTTCCCGATAAAAAACTTTTAGCATTAATGATACCTTTTAGCATTCCGTTAATAATAATTGGAATGTTGAATTTGAGAAAATAAAAACAACGAAATAGCAACAAGGCCTAAGAAAGAAAGTCCCAGCGGGACGATCTGTTAATAGAAAAACGATCCGATCCATTTAAGCTCCAGCGGAGCGACCTGTTTTTAGTCCGCCCTAATCCACTTCACCAAAATTAGACCCTTCCTGCTTCAGGGAAGGAAAACTGGCATTAGTGGCGAGCACCTATTTGCGTTACTGAAAAGACCTCTGCGAGGTGACTGTGCTGAGCGGTAATTGACAAAACCATTCCCCAACGACATTTAAACAAATAGCCCACGGTTTAAACCGTGGGCTATTCAATTCCCTATCAATATAAACTGTTTTAACGGTTTGATTTAGGGTTTTCGGCTATCATATAATGAGCATTTATCCTTGCCCTAGTTTGCAATTCTGCCCCTTTAAAAGCTCTTCGATACTATTGAGGTCAAGGGCATGTGTGGTGTTCTTGAAATTCTCTTTGTATTCCTGCACCAGCTCCTTTCTTTTCATAGCTTCAAGAAAACGCCTCATGTCTTCTCTGGTTTCTAGAATTAAGCCTGGCACCGCGATGGCCTTTTTGGTTTCGGAATCCACCCTTACCATGGTAAAATAAGATGAGTTGGTGTGCCTTCTTTCACCCGTTAAAATACTCTCCGCTTCTACCCTAATGCCTATGGTGACAGAAGAGTTACCCACATGGTTGACCGAGGCATGTAAATGAACCAAATCGCCAACTTCTACAGGTGCTAAAAAGTCCACCACATTCATTGAGGCGGTCACGCAATAACCCCCAGCATGTTTGGCTGAACAGGCATAAGCCACCTTGTCCATCAATGAAAGGATGGTTCCTCCGTGAATCTTACCTCCAAAATTGGCATAAGAAGGAATCATCAATTCAGTGATTAAGGTTTTGGAATATTCTACTGTGCGATAAAGGGTTGATTTCATATAATGTTTCTAAAAAAAGCCCTTTCGGGCTTTCTGATTATTTCTTTACTTCCTTACCAGCCTGCTGCCAAGCCGTTATTCCTCCTTCTAAATCATAGATTTTCTTAAAACCCATTTCTTGAAGAATGGCAAAAGCTTGGCCACTTCGATTGCCCGATTTACAATACACCGCTACTGGCTTTCTCTTTTTCAAGGCTTTCACCTGCTCTCTAAAATCAGCAGATTTAAAATCGATCATCACCGCATCAGTGATATGGCCTGCTTGAAATTCTTCAGGCGTGCGCACGTCCACTAATTGCAGCTTCTTGGTATTGGCCATCAACATCTCATATTCTTCAAGACTGAGCTTTTCAGCTACTTTTGGGCTACAACTCGTAGCGAATAAAGCAACCAAACCTACAATCAAAAGACTCTTTGCGGATTTTATCATGTCAGTAAGTTACCGTTATCATCCCATGTAGCAATATCCATTCGCTTAGTTTGATCGACACATTTGGCCAACCATTCTGGTTCGTACGCCAAACCTTGCTCTTTAAGAATTTCCTCGGGAACACCATCCCAAACACCAGGACTGTTGCCTTTATAACCCAAGTCCTTCACTCCCATTTCCGAAGTATAATATCCGGTAAGCGTTAGGTTACGCATTCTGGTAAAGAACTTTTCTCCATGAATTAAATCAGGAGCTGTTTTTCCGGGGAAAGCAATGGTATCACAAATCGCCTTTTGCTGTTCCTCGGTCAACTTCTTGAATTCTAGGTTATGCAGTTTATTCGAATGGGCGTCTAACCAAGCAATACCACCTCTCATCGGCAATTGCTGATTTGGCATGTCCTTTACGATAAAATCGATAAAGTCTACCACACCTGCATCACTTGCTGAACCAAAATCCGCATTTGCTGGCAAAATGATATCGCACAAAACGGCAATTGTTGCTAGCTCATGTTCATTGAGGTAAGTATCCGCCAAGACCTTTTGGTCATGTAATTTTTCATTTTCATTCCTGCCATAACCAGGCAGTTGAGGTTGCTCAGGAGCTTCCACTGTGGTGTCTGGTGCACAGCCAGTCACTAATAATCCACCAGCAACCGAACCGATCAATAGAGATTTTAAAGAATCGCGTCTATCCATGAGATTAAATTTTTCTTTGTTTTACTTGTTCGATTAAATAATCAGAAGCCCTCCAAGCTAAAGCCAAAATAGTCCACGTTGGGTTTTTATCGGCCTGAGAAACAAATGGGCCAGCATCCATCACAAATACATTTTCGCAATCGTGCAATTGGTTGAATTTATTAGTCACCGATTCTTGCTTGTCATCTCCCATTCTTGTAGTACCCACTTCGTGAATAATTTCGCCAGGTGCAGTTAAACCATAGTCGCGATCTGCTCCTGGTTTATCTCCCAATAAAATTCCACCAGTAGCTTCAAGTACTTGCTCAAAAGTATCTTGCATGTGTTTGGCTTGTCTCACTTCGTGTTGCGTCCACTTGTAATTGAATTTCAACACAGGGATTCCAAATTCATCGACCACATTATTATCAATTTCACAGAAATTATCACGTTGAGGCACGCTTTCTCCCCTTCCTGAAATCCCCAAAACTGCTCCGTAATACTTTCTGATGTCATGGCGAAGCACTTCACCATAGCCACCAATTTCTCCTCCAACTACTTCATTTAGGCTATTTGGGTTAAAGCCGAAGCCATAGCTTGGCATTCCCATTCCACCCCAAACTTCGATATGGTATCCTCTAGGGAAATCCAATTTCTTGTCGTTCAACCACCAAGGGGTGTAAACATGCATTCCTCCAACGCCATCTTCATTGTAGATTTTTCTATCCATTAATTTAGGAATGAATACGGAACGGCTGGCGCCTGTGGAATCATGAAGATATTTACCTACCAAACCGCTGCTATTGCCTAGTCCATCTTGATGTACAGGGCTCTTAGAATTCAATAAGATACGTGCCGATGAACAAGCCGAAGCAGCCATAACTACAATTTTGGCCTTGAGGTGGTATTCCTTCCGATCTGCTTTGTTAATGTAATTGACGCCAGTGGCTTTACCTTCTTTATCGGTAGTTACTTCTCTTACCATTGAATCGGTGAAGATTTGCACCTTTCCGCCATTCTTTTGGGCGGGAAAGATGAGACAAGTACCTGAAGAAAAATCTGCATAGGCAGAACATGCCCTGTTGCACTGCCCGCAATAGAAGCAGCTACCTCTTTGATTATTAATTTTTTTGGTCAAGATCGAAAGTCTCGAAGGAATTACTGGAATTCCGGCTTTGCGAGCAGCATTAATATAGTGCAGCTCGTGCAATCTTGGTTTTGGTGGCGGTAAAAAGAAGCCATCGGGTTCGTTGTGAATATTTTCTTTAGATCCGAAAACACCGATGAGTTTATCTACTTTATCGTAGTAAGGTTTTACATCATCATAGCCTATCGGCCAGTTATCCCCGAGTCCATCCACGCTTTTTCTCTTGAAATCAAGTGGTCCAAAACGAAGTGAAATTCTTCCCCAATGGTTTGTCCTTCCTCCGAGCATTCTCGAACGGAACCAAGCGAATTTAGTACCCGGCTCAGTGGTATATGGTTCTCCTGCGATGTTCCACCCTCCATAAGCGGCATCAAAATCACCAAAAGACCTGCGATCGGAACTTGCGCCACGCCTTGGAGATTCCCATGGCCACCTTAGTTGTGTTCGATATTTATCGTCAGCGGGATCGAAAAATGGGCCAGCTTCCATCACGGCTACATCAAAACCAGCTTCTGAGAGTATTTTTGTAGCCATCCCACCTCCGGCACCTGAGCCTACGATCGCTACATCGTAAACTTTGGAGGATTCAATTACTTGCATAAGTTAAGATTAGTTTAAAACCAAAATTTAGTGATTTCAACTAAAATACCGCCCTTAATCAAGACCCGATTTTATAAGTGGTAAATGAACCAATACACCAACCCATTATGAATCAAAAGGATAGCTAAATAAGATTGATTCTAAATTTTTCTGATCAGCAGATTCAACATCAAGATTTACCTCGAAAGCTAGATTTATTGGGTGTTCTTGGGCAGACTCAAACCAATGGAATCGTCAGCAAGCTGCTGCTTGTTTTTGTTAAACTGGTTGAATGCAGCCAAGTAATTATCATCTTTTCTCAAAAATAGATTCTTCACTTTCATCAATTCATAAAAAGGTTTGAAGCTGACACGTGAGAATTGGTCAACTTTAATTCCGAGTATTTGCGACACTTTATCGCCCAGTAAAAACTGCACAAAGGATTTAGACTTGCCTTCAAGTGGTGAATTGATCGTCACGGTTTCGAAATATTTCAATAATGACTGGGTCAGTTGTTGACCAACCTCTGAAATTTCAAAATGCCTTTCGCGAATGCGCCTTTCCAATAAAAAACTCTCCTTATTATTTTGGGGGAGCAAATCCTTATGAAGCCCCAATCGAGCACCAATGATATTCCAGAATTGAATATAGGCTTCAGATTCCTTGGTCAAAACAATGATTCCAAGTCTATTTAGCCCCCTGACTGCGATAAGCGAAAAGGATAAATTGGTACCTGCCATATCCTCTTGATTGACCGGAACCCCGAAATATGCATGGTCCCACTTGCCGCTGTGATTGATATACCATCGAATGACAGCATGAATAAGCCTTACCTTCAAAATACTCACAAAGCCCTTGCCTTCAGGAGCAAAAGCATTCGGTCGAGTAATGTCAAAGACGAACTCAGCAGTTTCGATCAATCGCTTCCCTGGTTCAGCAATGATCCTATTGGAGCGTCCCAAAACCTCTGCACCCTTAGCGGCAGCATAGCAATAGGGCAATGAAAGAAAACCCAAGAGCAGCATAATGTCTGACGCATTCTTGGCGAAAAACTTTTGTCCAGCTTCAATTTTAGCACTTTCTACTGCATCAAATGATTGAAAAACATGCTGATAAAGCAACCCAAGCGCTGGTGAAATTGACGAAGGTAGCGCTGTACTATTGTTTTGAAAGGCATCCAATACAGATTGAAGTTCCTGTTTTCGGTGAGGAAAATAGCTGTCGATTGCGGCATCTGCGAGCGCATCGCCCTGCAACCTAAATCCATCTAGTGTTTCTTGGCTATACATTCTTAAAGTATTTGGAAGGTAACACTTTATCTCATCAAAATGATTTCACTTTGCGATCTTATCTTAGTTTGATAAATTGGAGCATTGCTCTAAATCCAAAACATGAAAACCCACACTATTCAAATCCTTGGTCTGTGCTTGTTCTGTATCAATATGGTTGCACAAACTCCTCCACCAAGCTCTGACATTTTTGTTTATGATCTGAAGGAGAAAAAAGGTCAAATTTCGATAGAAAAAGGCAAGAATGTCACTAACCGAAATGGTTATGATAATCAACCGTACTTCTACATGAATGATTATTTGCTGTACACTGAATATAATAATGGTCAAACGGATATTGTGATGTTGGATTTGTATGAAGACAAGAAAAGGAACATCACAAACAGCCCCGAAAGTGAGTATTCCGCAGTAATGGTACCTGGTTATGACACTTTCGCTGCCGTTCGGGTAGAAGAAGATGGCACACAGCGATTGTGGTATTTTCATCTGGTAGGCAAAACCAAACCATCTGTCACCTTCGATAATTTAGCCCCTGTTGGCTACCATGCCTGGAGCGATGACCACGTGCTAATGTTCATATTAGGCACCCCTACCACCCTTTTAATGACCGATGTTAAAGAGCGAAACGACAAAATTGTTACCAGTAATATTGGCAGGACCATTAAAGCGATACCTAAAACCCCAGATTTCGCTTTTGAGCGCACTGAAGAGTCAGGAGAAATAAATATTTACAGAGCTTTTAGAAACGGCCGCTTCGAATTAATCATCAAGAAACCAGAAAATGCCAGTGATTGGACCATCACTCAAGAGGGTACATTGATCACCAGTGTTGGTTCTAAAGTGCTCGCTTTCAACCCTAAGTATGATGCCGATTGGAAAGAAATAACTGATTTGGGGAATATGGCCAGCAAAGGAATTACCAGAATGGCCGTGAATGAGGACAACAGCAAAATCGCCCTTGTGATCGGGCAATAGCATAAACAACATTTTTAAATCAAAAAGTTTTTCAGAACTTCATGCGATTTTTAGCAAATACACTCTTTAAAAGGGGATTAAATCGTATTATTGTTTTTCGTTAACTGCTAAAAGAAAAATCGAGTACCAAATCTTTGACTATGTTTAAAACCTATACTTTTCCGAGCGTCTTTGAAGGAAATAATACCGACTTAAAAAACGTTTCACCCGACCTTATTAACGGATTAAAAATCTTCCATAATGGTGAGGGTTATGTCATTGGAAACCTAGCACTTACTGAGGGTGTTTCTCCGCACAGAAATATCAATAGTGCGCCTGATGAATTGGACTACCATATCCTTCTTAAAGCAGCGTTATTGATCGCCAATCAAAAACTAGGCAATCCAATTACAATCACTACAGGTTTTCCTTTTTCAACATTCCAGCTTTATAAAGAAACAGCGGCAGGCCTTATCAACGGACAACATATTGTTGAATACGATGCCGCAACTTTTGGAGGTGGTGTAAAGAAAAATGTACAAGTAGAAGTGGACAATATCCAAGTTATCCCCGAAGTCATCGGTTGTACCATCGCCATTAGAAAAGGCCCAATGAAGGTGCAAGGCAATTTCTTTGTGGTCAGTCTTGGTTATGGAACATTAGAAGGACTTTTGAGTACAGAGGGCGGTATTGTGCAAAGAACTTCGCTTTCTACCTATGGCTTGCGTTACGCAGTTAACTTGCTCGAAAAAGAATTAGGAAAAGAACATTATTTAGAGCTTAAAACCGAACATCAGATTGATGCCGCTTTCCAAAAAGGGGTGATTTTCTTGAACAGAAAGAGAATCGATATCCGTAGCATTCGCGACAGGGTGTTGAAGCAATACTATGAAGATGTAATTTCTCCAGCAATGCGTAAGGCATTCAATGACAACGACTTTACGGCCAGTCAGAAAATGTACCTTGCTGGGGGCGGAGCCACTTATACTGCTTTAGTCGATTGTTTTAAAGAAGAATTCAGGGATATTCTCGACTTAGAGGTGGCCCATGAACCACAATCTTTGGCAAGTCGCGGTTATTGCATTAATTCATCTCAATTAAATGGCGGTGTAAAAAGTACCGCTGTGGGACTCGATATTGGAAATGCTACCACAGTGGTTTCTATTTTTGACGATAACAATCACGAAGTTCAATCCTCTTCAATTCCTTCAGAATATTAATTTATAAGCGCGTATGGCTGCTGCAATTACTCCATCTACTCATATTACTCAGATCAAAGAAGGCACTATTATTTCTGGCAATCTAAAATCTAAACAGAGCATTCGGGTAGATGGACACATCACTGGTGACATACTTTCAGATGAAAAAATCATAGTGGGTAGTCTCGGAGAGATTGGCGGAAATTTAAGAGGAACCGACATCACCATAGAGGGCTTCGTAAATGGCGATGTAATGTCGAAGGGCATTGTTCACATTTCCAAAAGTGCCCGAATCTTTGGTAAGATTTACGCCAATGAGATTTCAATAGAAAAAGGAGCCGAATTGAATGGCAAGGTGAACGTAGGTAAGGATATCGAAATACCTGAACTGAATACTTCTTCGCCCTCACGGTCTAGCCAAGAAAACATTCGAAAGGTTGCTCCTACCATCGAAAAGAAAGATAATTACGGTTCTGTAGCCTGGTAAATCCAGGCTTTTTTATTTTCTCCTTTTCCTCTCTCCTTTCTAAACCTATATTTGCGCTCCCATTTCGAATAATATACATGAGTGAATTAATCAAAGAATTGCAATGGCGCGGTATGATCCACGATATCATGCCAGGTACTGAAGAGCAATTAGACAAAGAAATGACCACCGGTTATGTTGGATTCGATCCTACTGCCGATTCACTGCACATCGGTAACTTGGTGCCAGTAATGCTTCTCGTTCATTTACAAAAAGCCGGACATAAACCCATCGCTTTGGTCGGTGGTGCAACAGGCATGGTGGGTGATCCTTCGGGCAAATCTGCAGAGCGTCCTCTTCTTTCTGAGGAAGATTTAAATCATAACCTCGAAGGTCAAAAAAAGCAGTTGATGCAATTCTTAGATTTCGACTGTGGCGAAAACTCAGCCGAAATCGTCAATAATTTCGATTGGTTCAAGAATTTTAGTTTCTTAGGTTTTATCCGCGATGTAGGAAAACACATCACGGTCAATTACATGATGTCGAAAGACTCAGTAAAAAATAGGTTGGAAAGCGGCATGTCATTCACGGAATTCACCTATCAATTGGTACAAGGCTATGACTTCCTACACCTTTATGAAAACAAGAACTGCAAAATTCAAATGGGCGGTTCCGATCAGTGGGGAAACATTGTAACCGGAACAGAATTAATTAGAAGAAAAGCGCAGGGCGAAGCTTTCGCTATGACAGCTCCTTTGATCAAGAAAGCTGATGGTACCAAATTCGGAAAGTCTGAAGGTGGTAATGTATGGCTCGATCCTAAGAAGACTTCACCTTATAAGTTCTACCAATACTGGTTGAATACTTCAGACGAAGATGCTTCCAACTTTATCAGAATCTTTACTTTGCTCTCTCAAGAAGCGATTGAAAGTTTAGAAACCAAACATGCAGAGGCACCTCATTTAAGAATTTTACAAAGCGCATTGGCTGAAGATATTACCACAAGAGTGCATTCAGCAGAAGATTTGGCCACAGCCATCAAAGCATCGAATATCCTTTTCGGTAAATCGACAACGGAAGATTTGGCTTCGTTGGATGAGGACACTTTGCTTTCAGTTTTCGAAGGAGTACCTCAAGTCGAAATCAGCAAAGCTGAATTAGAAAGCGCTGAAAACGCCATTGATTTACTTTCCGTAATCACCAAGGATCAAATTTTTGCTTCAAAAGGCGAAGCCCGAAGAATGCTTCAAGGCGGTGGTGTGGCCATCAACAAAGTGAAAGTAGAGAGCTTGGATACCAAACCTGAAATAGATTTGCTGCAGGGTAAATACTTCTTGGTTCAAAAAGGGAAAAAGAACTACTATCTTGTGGTGGTTGGCTAAGGCCTTTTTCAACTTCAATTTTTATATTCTCATTCGCGCCTTTGGGCATCATGGAAGACAGCTACAGACATAAAGGTATGCGCAGGCAGCTGCTCAAAATTATCCGTGAAAAAGGGATTAAGGATGAGCGTGTTTTGGCTGCAATTGGCAAAATTCCAAGGCATTTTTTCTTCGAAAATGCACTTGTAGAGCATGCATATCAGGATAAAGCTTTTCCCATTGGTGAAGGCCAAACCATTAGTCAACCGTACACGGTGGCCTTTCAAAGTGAACTGTTGCAAATAAAACCAGGCGACAAAGTCTTGGAAATTGGAACAGGTTCTGGCTATCAAGCAATTGTTCTTTTAGAACTTGGTGCAGACGTGTATACCATAGAATACCAAAAGAAACTCTACGAATATACCCGTTTCTTCTTGCCTGATATGGGCTATAATGCCCATTTTTTTCAAGGGGACGGTTCTTTGGGTTTGCCGAAACACGCACCTTATGATAAAATCATTGTGACGGCTGGGGCACCGACTGTACCCGATGCATTGATTGATCAGCTTAAAGTGAACGGTTGTTTGGTGATTCCTGTTGGCAATGCCAAAACCCAGCAAATGCTTCGGCTTACTCGACTAGAAGGAAATAAACTTCGAAAGGAGGTATTCCATGATTTCAAGTTCGTTCCCCTACTCGGTGCAGATGGTTGGAAGCAATAATTAATCATTAATAAATAAACATATTTATACATGTTTATTTTTACATATATAAATCACTAAAATACCGCTGTACTTAAATAAAGCAATCTTAGCTTTGTGCAGAATTCAAAACCATGGCTGTTAAACAAAAAACTCCGAGTGAATCATGTGTTACCATGACCGAACTCGTACTCCCCAACGATACCAACACTCTTCACAACCTTATGGGTGGAAAGTTGATGCACTGGATGGACATCAACACGGCCATTGCTGCACAAAAGCATTCCAACAGAATTGTGGTGACTGCCTCAGCAGATAATATTTCCTTTGGTAAACCTATTTCTTTGGGCGATGTAGTGACGCTAACTGCCAAAGTAACCCGATCTTTCAATTCTTCTATGGAGGTGTATTGCGAAGTTTGGGCAGAAAGCATTCCTTCAGGCAAGAAATTCAAAAGTAATAGTGCCTATTTTACTTTCGTGGCAGTAGACCAAAGCGGAAGACCCATTGATGTCCCGGAATTGGTTCCTGAAACAGATGACGAAAAGGAGCAATATGCTGGAGCGCTTCGAAGAAGACAATTGAGACTTGTGCTTGCGAAAAGAATGAAACCAGAAGATGCAACAGAATTAAAAAGCATTTTCTTCGCTGAATAATTCAGGCTTTAATCTCTATTGATTAGATTAATTTGTTGATTGAAGATTATGTCAGAAGACCTCTCCTTTTTAGCCCATTTCATTACCGAAGATCTTTATTTGATTAAAGAAGAAGTACCTGTTGCAGAGGCCAAAGCAGTCGTTGCGCCAGTTGAGACTGCTCAACCCATGGTTGAAATGAGTCCCTCTGAGCCGAAAGCAACCGTAGCAGAGGAAAAAGAGCAAATTTACATTAAGCCGCTGCCAACAGAGGGGAATAACCTAAAACATTGCCTTATCTTTTTTGAATCTGAACAAAGTAATCTCGAGGCATCAAAAAAAGCATTTTTACTCAAAATATTGACGGCAGTAAAACGAGGCTTAGATGACGTATTGCTGGTGAATGTAAAAGAAGCTTCCAAAGCGCAAATTGAAGCTGTATTGAGTGAGTTCAATCATAGACATCTGCTGGCCTTCCATACCACTAAATTAGACTCGATCATTTCAGCGCCTCAGTATGAGGTGAAAGAGAATGCCAAAAAATTCTATCTAAAGGCAGATGATTTGGGTAAGATTGAAACCACTTTGGAACTGAAAAAATCGCTTTGGGCGGGTCTTCAGAAAATGTTCCTTTGATGATTATTTCGCTTCGTTCTTCTTAAACTTAATTTTGAAATAAATTAAAACAAGACTTAGGATGAAAATGATGCCATTCGCAATAATCACAGGAAGTAAATTCAAAGCAAAACCATAAACAAGCCAAACGATGGTGCTGCTAAATACAATCAGGAGCATTCCCATGCTTAGATCGCCAGCACTCTTGATTTGCCAAGTCCGCACCACTTGAGGAATGAACGTTAGACTGCTGAGCAAGGCTCCTAACAGCCCCATAACTTCGATAAACTCCATGACCTTTGATTTAGGCGGAAATTTATGACAATAAATTGGAAGACTATCCAAGATGATAAACCATTTAACGCCCTTGAATCTCGACTATGTATTATTAGTAATCTTATCAGGGCTTCGTGCCATCAAAAATCTGGCTTGGCCAATCTATTCACCTGAACTCGATTAATAAAAATGACAATTAAGTAGTTCTAGCAGTCTCTCACATAGATACTCGCCCTCCCATAGTTCCCTTTCATATTTAAGATGCTCTCACTTGCTTTTGATGAAATAGGAACATCAACTTTTAAGGGTCAATGCTGTATTTAAAGTCGAGCTCAGGTGATTAGAATATTTTTCAGCCCTCTTTGACGCTAATGAATAGACTCGGACCACAACATACTTCGCTTACAAACCAATCAGAACAGTCTTTCTTCGAAATCCCTAACCCCCTAAAATAGGGGGGTCAAACCAAGATATGCATAAAACAACTATTGTAAAATCTACTGAAATTGTAGTTAACTACTCATTTTTAGAACTTGCTCTTTCTCAAATATCTCACTATCTTCCTACTTGTTCTGATTCGAACGCACTAAATACTACTAACTATTGGGGCAATATTTGCAAATCAATAGAGCCCAGGCGGAAAATTCGAATACAAGAAGTAGCAGAACAGTCCTTTCTCCCTAAGTTTTCGAGTATCTATAGATTAAAAAAGAAAAATGAAAAAGAGCCAACCTGATTTCAGCATTTTATTTTATGGTAGTCATTTACCTTGCTGGAGTTATGCCCTTCATTCGCTTAGCATTCTCGATGTCAATCAAGCAGCCATAGATTTCTATGGGTACTCAAAAAAAGAATTCTTGCAATTGACACTTAAGGACCTCTGTTCAAAAGAAGATATCCTCAAATTGGAAGCCGACCATGCCGACCTAGAGAAAAGCACAGACAGGGTTTATAGCTCGATTTTTACGCAGCAAAAGAAAAATGGCAAGCGTATACGCATGAAGGTCGATGGACATAAGGTGGATTACCACGGTATTACAAGCCTGCTGGTGGTCTGTCAGCCTTTGACAGACGAAAAGGAACAAATCCAGATACTTATAGAATCCGAAGAGGCATTACGCGAAAGCGAGGAAAAATTCAGGACTATTTTTGAAATCGCCTCGTTGGGCATTGCACAAGTTGACCCCTCGAATGGTCAAATAATTTTGGTCAATGCTTTTTATGAATCTATTACTGGTTATACAATCGAAGAGCTTTTAAAAATGACCTTTGTAGAACTCACCCATCCCGATGACCGAGAAAAGGATTGGGAAGTGTTTAGCAAGGCAATGCGCGGAGAAGTAGAATACAGAAATGTAAAACGTTATTTAAAAAAAGATGGCAGCATTGTTTGGGTACGCCTTCACCTTGCATTTATACGGGATAGAAAGGGCAACCCCACACGCACTGTGGCCATTTGCGAAGATATTACCGCTCAAAAAGAAGAAGAGCAACACATGAAGCTTTTGAAAAGCGTCATCACCAATACCAACGATGCCATCCTAATTACCGAGGCAGAACCATTCGATGAGCCTGGCCCCAGAATCATCTATGTAAATGAGGCATTTACCAAAATAACCGGGTATTCAGCAGAAGAAGTGATCGGCAAAACACCAAGGATATTGCAAGGCCCAAATTCCGACAAAGCTGAATTGGCAAGGCTCTCCCGAGCCTTGAGAAACTGGGAAACTTGCGAAATAACCACCATTAACTACAAGAAAAACGGAGAGGAATTCTGGATCAACTTTTCTGTAAGCCCGGTTGCAAATGAAAATGGTTGGTACACTCATTGGATTGCAATAGAGAGAGACGTAACCGAACAAAAGCAAAAAGAAATTGAAAAGGAGCTCTTGGGTAAAATAAGCCTGAATTTTTCAATTGAAAATGACCTACCCTCTTCAGCGTATCAGGTGTGCAGAACAATTTGTGAATTTGGTAAATTCGATTTTGCAGAGCTCTGGCTACCCAATCTTGAAAACTCTCATATTCAATTGCTAGCCAATGAACCCACCACCCCCAATGCCGAAATTTTCTATAAATGGAGTAAAGACGTAACATCTTTTGGCTTGGCAGAGGGGCTTCCTGGTATGGTTTGGCTTAAAAAAACCTCAATTCTGTGGAACGATATAAGAAAAAAAGATGACTTCATCAGAAAAATGGCGGCTGAGAAAGCAGGCATTCAAACCGCTTTGGGAATCCCACTCCTTTTCAATGAGAAAGTTGTGGGCGTTCTGCTTATTGGTTCGAAACGAGAACTGAAGTACCTAAAAAAATACGTCAATGTATTTGAGCAACTAGAGCAATTTATAGGTTCGGAAATAAGCCGTAAGAAACTAGAAAATGACCTGAACCATTTGTACCAAACCATTCCAGATATTATGTGCTTGGTTGATTTTAAGGGGAGGTTTCTGAAGATGAACAAAGCGGGAATTAAGTTATTAGGTTTTTCCGAAGAAGAATTGCTCTTTCATTCGTTCGATGAATTTATCCATCCGGATGACAAAAACATCTCGGAGAACGAGTTGAATAGGTTAATACGAGGTGAAACCACTTATAAGTTCGAAAATCGATATATCACCAAAGGAGGTGACGTTATTTGGTTGACGTGGACCTGCAATTCAGTCTTGGAAGAAGGACTTATATATGCCACCGCCAAAGACATCACCGAAAAAAAGCTGTCAGACGAGAAGATTATTTTAGCCAACGAACGCTTCGAAATGGTGACCAAGGCCACCAATGATGCTATTTGGGACTGGGATGTGGCCAATAAAAACTTCTACCGATCACATGGTATCAATAAATTTTTCGGAGTAGACGCTGTAAAATTGATGAAAGACGAGCATTTCTGGAAAGATAAGTTTCATCCCAGCGACCTTCCCAAAATTCAAGAAAGCGTAGAGCGGTCCATTGCCGATCCATTGTGTGATCGTTGGGAAATGGAATACAGGGTTTTTAATGAAAAAGATGAAACCGTTTATGTTATGGACAGGGGCCTAATAGTACGCGATAAAAAGGGAAAGGCAGTTCGGATGGTTGGCGCAATGACAGATATTACTGAAAGAAAAAACTTTGAACAAAAACTTCTGGAATTGAACAACTCGCTGAAAAAACATGCCCACGAGCTCGAACTCACAAATGAACAACTAGAGCAATTTGCTTTTATAGCCTCTCACGATTTGCAAGAGCCCTTAAGAATGATCTCCAGCTTTTTAGATCAGCTAAAAAGAAGATATGGGGATGCATTAGACAAAAAAGGCCATCAATATATTCATTTTGCTACGGACGGTGCCAATCGGATGAAGCAGATCATTTTGGACCTGCTCGAATATTCGAGGGTCGGAAAGCTGTCGGAATCGATGGAAGAAGTAAACATGAACGAATTATTGGAAGACTATCTGGTGCTAAGACGAAAATTAATCTCGGAAAAATCTGTGAAGATAAAATCGCAACAGCTGCCAAAGTTAACGACCTTTAAAGTGCCCCTTACTCAAACCATGCATTCGCTCATAGACAATGCCATTAAATATTCTAATGATGGCCAGCCTGTCCATATTGAGTTATTTGCCGAAGAATCCGATGATTTCTGGAGGATCAGTGTCAAAGACAACGGAATAGGAATCGACCCAAAATTCTTTGAAAAGATTTTCACCATCTTCCAACGATTGCACAATAGGGAGCAATACGAAGGAACAGGAATCGGCTTATCTATCGCAAAAAAGAATGTGGAATCTTGTGGAGGGAAAATATGGCTGGAATCCATCTTAGGCATGGGCTCAACTTTTCATTTTACCATACCAAAAATAGCAATTACCAAACGCTCAAATGACCAGCCCTAGCCAAAAATAACATGGAAAGGTTTTTCATATCGAATACCTCAGATATACAAACCAGAATCTTACTCGCAGCGCAGCGCTTTGACAGGGTTAAGACGGGCCGTTTTAATGGTTTGTAAAATGATAATGCTCACAGAAATGATAATCACCGTCAAAAGTGGTAAAGCAAAAAATCCCCAACCAATGTTGGTCCTATAAGCATAACCATCCAACCAAGAGAGCGATGCCAAATAGATTAAAGGCAAACCAATAAGGTTGGAGAGAAGTACTAGCCAAAGAAATTCCTTCGATAGCAGTTGAAGAATATCAGAAATGTTGGCGCCTAACACTTTTCTGATTCCAATTTCCTTTGTACGCTGAACAGCAGTGTAACCCACCAAGCCAAATAAACCTAGGCATGCAATGGCAATAGCCAACAAAGAAAACAAATTGAAAATTTCCCCAAATTGCTCGTCAGACTTATAAAGGCTGTTGAACCTGGCATCCATAAATCCATACTCAAAAATATCTCCGGGGAAGAATTCATCATAGGTTTGCTCAATGTAAGCCAAAGTTTCTGGTAGACCATCGGTGCTTACTCTGATTTGATAAGTATCTCCACCCCCATCGTAAAAAGGCAAAATAAGCAACGGTTCAATCGCATCTTTGAGTGAGCGCTGGTGAAAATTATCTGTTATTCCTACTACATTCCACTCCTTACCAAAGAATATAATCTTCTTATTCAAAGCATCCTGAACCGATTCAAAACCTAAGATTTTTGCTGCTTTTTCATTGATAATGGCATTATCAATCAAAAATGGGTCTTTGTTATGATCACTTGGTCGGAATCCCCTACCTGCTAGCATTTTGATTTCATACACTTCAAAAAAGCCATAGTTAGCACTAAGCCTGTTGAGCATATGCCCTTCTGTATCGCCCACTTTTTTCACATTGAAAGTACGGGGCAGGCGGCTTCCAAAAACGTTGGTGGAAGTTCCTGCTTTTATGACATGAGAATTTTGTTCCAGCTTGCTCAGAAAAGCTTGAGTATGTGTTACAAAAGTAGTATCCATATTTGTAATTGATGGGCCTTCTACCGTAACCACTTGCTCCAAATTCACTCCTAATTCCTGATTCTTCATGAACCGAGTCTGCTTTGCTATCAAATAAGTCCCCGCTATAAGAGCAGTAGAAAGGGTGAATTGAAAAGTGACCAATGACTTTCTTAAAATCCGACCTTGGGTACTTTTCCCGTAGTCTCCTTTTAAGGTTTGAGAAGGCTTAAATCCAGAAAGCACAAAAGCGGGGTAAATACCTGAGCTCAAAGCGCCAAACAATAGCACCATGATCATCCATAAGAATACGTGAATTGATCCTACCTCCATTTTGGCAAAATCCAATAAAGACAGTTTTTCACCAATCAGATTATTGAATGGAATTTGCAGCATTTGAATAAGTGTAATGGCCAATATAAAAGCCAAAAGGTTGAGCATGATGGATTCAGTCAGGTACTGCATAATAAGTTGGGGACGGCTGGCCCCAACAACCTTTCTAATCCCAACCTCCTTCGCCCTTTGCAATGATTTTGAGGTGGTTAGGTTTACGTAATTCACCCATGCCATAATCATGATAAAGGCAGCAATGATGATAAGGATCCAAACCATTCTACCATCTGAAGTTTGATGAATTTCATACTCATAATCAGAATATAGATATACATCATTCAAAGGCTGTAAGTGGAATTTCTCAAAATTCCCAGTCACCTCATCACCCCTAAAATATTTGGCAGAGAAATCATCAAATTTCTTCTCAAACTCTTTATAGTCAACGCCTTCAGCCAATTCGATATAATGGAAATAGTCGGAACTACTACTCCAACTGAAACGGGCAGATTCTCCCCATAAACTGAAAAGTGTTACTCTAGAGAGAATCGCTTCAAATGGAAGACTCGAATTAGCAGGTGAATTGGCCACCACTCCAGAAAGTTGCCATTTTGTTCTCTGAGATCCCATCTCCAAAATTGCACCCAAGTAGTTGGTCCAATTGGCATCCGTAGTTTGAAAAACCTTCTCTGCCATCGCTTCGGTTAAAACAATTTGGTAATTCTCATTTACCATTGTTTCAGGATTTCCCGCCAGAACATCCACATCGAACATATCGAAGTAAGAAGGCTCTGCTAGTAGTATTGAAGATATCTCGGTTGGTTTATTTTTATAAGAGAACACATTGTCTACGAAGGTATTGACAGTAGTGTAATTAATCACTTCAGGATAATCTTCCTTCATTTGCGGGCCAACCGCAGAGTAGGTAATCTGACCACGCTGAATCATTTGGTCGCCTTCGAAGCGTTCATTCATTACCCGGTATATGCTGTCCAACTTGGCGTTGTATGTATCAAAACTCAGTTGAAACAAGGCGTATTGAAGAATGAATATTGAAGCGGCCAAGCCGATAGTCAGCCCGAAGATGTTAATCAGAGAGAAGGTTTTGTTATTTTTAAATGACCTTAGCGTTGCTTTTAGATAATTTTTGACCATGTTATTCGACTTAAATTCAATTTACTCGAAAAGATTCAATGCATTATTTTATGCTAGAACTATGCCTTAAAATTAAGTTACTAAATATCAACAAGTTAAATAAATCAAAAAGCCATTCATCAATATTTTCGTTTTAAAGTGGCACGTCACGTGTGTCATATTGATACATTTTCTACCTTTGGGATTCAAGCATATTATTCTCCATAATGTCGAAAGTTGAAGGTAAAATTCTAGTATTGGACGATGATCAGGGCGTACTTTTTACTGCCAATATGATCTTAAAGCAATATTTCAAAACGGTAATTATAGAAAAAGACCCAGCCAAACTTGACTTCCATCTCAATCAACATGAGTATGACGTCATAGTACTTGACATGAACTTCTCTTATGGCCTAACAAGTGGGAAAGAAGGAATTAAGCTACTCAAAAAAATTCTCCAAAAAGACCCTCAAGCGCATATATTGATGAACACTGCTTATGGCGATATCGATATCGCGGTTGAAGCCATGAAAGAAGGAGCAGTTGATTTTTTGGTCAAGCCTTGGCCTAAGGAAAAACTCCTATCCACAGTTCAAGCAGTTTTTGAATTGAGCAAAAGTCGTAAAGAGTTGAGCCAACTAAAATCAGGGCAAAAAATATTGCTTCATGACCAGCAAAGGGAATTTGACGAGATCATCTCTGAAAGCCCTACAATGCAGCCCATTTTTCATGCTATAGAAAAAGTAGCAAAAACCGATGCCAATGTGTTGATTCTTGGAGAAAATGGAACAGGCAAAGAATTGATCGCCAGGGCCATACATCATCAATCCTTAAGGGCCGACAACAACTTTATAAAAGTTGACTTGGGTGCGATATCATCATCGTTATTTGAATCCGAATTATTCGGTCATGTGAAAGGTGCTTTTACCGATGCCAAAGAGGATCGGCTTGGCAGGTTTGAAATGGCAAATAACGGAACCCTATTCTTAGATGAGATTGGAAATCTAACACTTTCGCTTCAAGCTAAACTGCTTACTGCACTGCAATTCAAAGAGATAAGCAGAGTTGGATCGAGTAAAGTACTTCCATTAAACATTCGCTTGATCTGCGCTACGAACATGCCTCTTTATGAAATGGTAAAGGAACATGAGTTTCGACAAGACTTGCTTTATCGCATCAATACGGTTGAAATCATCTTGCCACCACTCCGCAATAGAAAGGAAGATATTGCGCCATTGACCAAGCATTTTTTGGCGATGTATACCAAGAAGTATCAAAAGGAAAAAATGAGGCTGAATGAAACAACTTTGAACAAATTATTGAATTACAGCTGGCCAGGCAACATTCGAGAATTGCAGCATGTTGTTGAAAGGGCAGTAATCATGGCCAATTCAACCGTATTAGTTCCTGAAGATTTTCTACTGAGAGACGATGCACAAACTCAAGCCATTTCGGACCAAAGCTTTAATATGGAGGATATGGAAAAAGTAACCATTCAAAATGCCGTAAGGAAGGCGGGTGGTAATTTGACACAAGCAGCAAAAGAACTAGGTTTGGGAAGAAGTACCCTTTACAGGAAAATGACTAAGTACGGTCTCTAAATTTGTAATAAATATAGTAGATTGAAAATCAATTAGAATAGGCAGCTGCACTACGACAATAAGCATCCATGCGAATAATCTTACTTTTAGCTTTGTTTTGTTTTGTTGGTATTCCTGCAATTTGCCAACCTACGCTAAACGATATTCACGATCGGATCAAAGAAAACCAACTTGCCGACAAGGAATTTAATTGGAAGTTATTTGGTACACTTAATTTCGAAGTAGCTGGTACTCAGAATTCAGGCGAATTTCGATTGAATGTTGAAAAAGGCACAACAGTGAGAATGTACTTAATTTCTCAAACCGACTGTATCCCCTACTTCGATGTTCGTGATCCCCAAACTCGCTACGTGTTCGGCTCAAGTGATCGCGCAAGTTTAGAAACTGATATTGAAGGCTTTAAAGCCATAACCGCTTTATACACCTATGAGCAAAATGCATCCATGAACATTCGGTTTGGTGTGCGTTGGGGTTGTCCTAAAATGCTCAGGACAAAATTGAAGCTGCTGGTTTTTTATAACAAAGACAACTAATGAGACAAAAGTACTTTCGTGTTTACGTAGTACTACACATTATAGGGCTGTTAGTGCTTGGTTACGCTGGCACTTATGTACTTCTTCAAACTCATTTTTGGTTGGTTTCGGTTTGGGTTTTTCTGGCATTCGTTGCTTTGCTTGTTAGCCTGATTCGTTACGTGGAGCGTTCAAAACGAGATCTCTCTTATTTTCTTCTATCCATTAAGCAACATGATTTCAGCAATAATTTCGCCTATAAAAATAAGGATGAACTCAATTATGCTTTTGATCAGATCAACACGGTGCTTAAGGACCTTCGGAACGAAAAAGCCTCGAATTATCTGTATTTACAGACAGTCGTTGAGCATGTAAGGGTTGCCGTTATTTGCTTTGACGAATCCAATAGGGTCCAATTGCTGAACAGGGCCGCCAAAGAACTTTTTCAAAAGGACCATTTACCATCAATAAATTCATTGGCTGCAATTTCTCAAGACATTGCCCAAATCATTCAATATACAGAACGAAGTAGCAAGGAATTAGTGAAGGTGAAAATTGGAGATCAACTTCGAAATCTCTCTATGCTGGTGACGACTTTCAAACTTCAGGAAAAGTCATTCAAACTGGTTTCTTTTCAAGACATTAAAAATGAGTTAGAATCTCAGGAAATGGAATCTTGGCAGCGATTGATTCGTGTTTTGACACATGAAATCAAAAATTCCGTCATACCAATTTCTACCCTTTCGGAAGTAACCTTGCATTTGCTTAAAAAAGAGGAACAGCAGTATGCACAACTTAATTTAGAAGCTTATCAGGACATTATTGGTGGCTTAGAGACTATAGAATCGCGAAGCAAAGGCCTAGCTCATTTCGTGAACACCTACGATCAATTGACCAAAATGCCAAAGCCCAAGATGATCACCGTGGATTTGTTCAGGTTGATCCAAAGGCTTATAAGCCTTTTCAAATCAGATTTTGAGACCTTGGGCATTGATCTCAGGTTGACAATCTCAGAAGGCCTCCAAATTGAAGCTGATCCTGACCTGATTGATCAAGTGCTGATCAACCTTTTAAAAAATGCGATGGACGCTGTCAAAGATCAGCCATTAAAGCAAATCCAAATAATTACCAAAAATGATGAAGAAGGGGTTAGCATTGAAGTGATGGACAATGGAAACGGGATCCCTGATGAAATACTTGAGAATATCTTTGTGCCCTTTTATACCACCAAACAGGGAGGTTCTGGGATTGGACTTTCCATTTCAAGACAAATTATGAAACTGCATAATGGCAGTCTCTATGTAAATTCTACCTCCAAAGCAGGAACAGCCTTTAAGTTGCAGTTCTAAAAACAAAAAAGCGATCTCAAAAAAATCAGAAGGATTCTGAAACAAGTTCAGAATGACTGTTAAATTTTGAGATCGCTTTGTTTTAAATGATTAGGCTTCTATTCCCCAGCCTGAATTTTCTTGGCAACGGCTTGAACTTCGTCCAAAACCCTTAATAAGTTTCCGCTCCACATCATACCAATTTGCTCTTCGGTGTAGCCTCGTCTTACCAATTCTAAAGTAACGTTGAAGGTTTCGGAAGCATCATTCCAGCCTTCTACTCCACCTCCTCCATCAAAATCAGAACTAATTCCTACGTGTTCCAAGCCGATTTTCTTCACTAAATAATCAATGTGATCAACAAAGTCTGCTACATCTACTGGTGGCGCTATCTCAGCCACTTCAGCTTTAATTCTTGGAGCAGCAGCCTCTCTTATTTCGGAGTACTTTGCCATGTAGGCTTCTCTTTCATCAGCGCTCAAATCGCGCATTGCTGAACGTTCTAAGATTGTAAAACCTGCTTTTTCTGCTTCCTCGGCTACAATTTTATTCACTGCCTCTGCATTGGCGCTATTTTTTGCCGCATTCACATAACTTTTGAAAGCAACAGTTTGAATCACCCCGCCATTGGCCTTTAGCATCATCAATTGCTCATCATCCATGTTTCTTGGTACATCGTTCAATGCGCGTGCTGAGGAATGAGAAGCGATAACGGGTGCCTTAGAAAGCTTCATCATTTCCATATTGGCTGCTTTGGAAGGATGCGATAAATCAACCATTATCCCCCATTTGTTCATTTCAGCAATGACTTGTCGGCCTAAATCGCTCAAGCCATTGTGGAGCCAAACGGAATCCCGTTCGCCTGTATTGGAGTCGCTCAATTGGCTGTGTCCATTATGGGCTAAGGACATGTAACGTGCTCCTCGATCATAAAACTCTTTTACCTTCGCAATGTCAGTGCCTATAGGATATCCATTCTCAACCCCTATCATGGCTACTTTTCGGCCAGAAGCCACAATGCTGCGCACATCATCGGAAGTAAGTGCCAAGCCAATTTTATCTGGAGCTAATTCTTCGCAAAGCCTGTGGATGGCCTTGAATTTGTCATCTGCATTTTCGTAAGCTGCGGCATAACCTTCTTCGGTTAGTTCTCCTTGACCTGTGTAAACAATGAACCATGCCACATCTAGTCCACCCTCTACCATTTTAGGCAGATTCACCTGAGAAGAGAGGCGGTCTGTGTAATTGTTCTCTGGTGTAAAGTTGGAGGTATTGATATCATCGTGGGTGTCCAAGGTGATCACTCTTTCGTGAATCCCTTTGGCGTATTCAACAAGTTCTTGTTCGCTCATTGTGCTTACATCTTTGGTTGGGTTCGAATCGCAAGCCGAAAGTACGAAAACGGCCAATGCAATTGGTTTAAAAAATTTCTTCATAGTTGATTTTTAAGGTTATACTCAAGCTAATACATTTTACTAAATCGAAGAAACTAAACTATTTGAGTGGAGAATGATTTTTAAAAAGTGACCAGCGAAAAGGTTTTAAGGATAACTTATTGGTTGGTGAAGAAGATAATACACCTTTCAATAAGTTCGAACAGATAAAAACAACTCACTAGCCTCAAAGGGGCGAAATATGGAAACAAAGGATGCAGCCCTTTGGAAAAAGGAAGTTCTTAAAACGATAAGCCCTGAAAGTGCTAAATACAAATCAAGCTATATCTGCACTAAGTTCTTCATTCAAACCAAAAAACCAGCTTTCCCGAGACATTCGGAAAAACTGGTTTTGATTTCTTATTCTAAGAAAAGTGATTACTGGAAAATGCTAGCCAGTTTATCCTGCAATGCTCTTCCTCTAAGGTTCTTGCCAATTACACGGCCCTGTGGGTCTAAAAGCAAAGCAAATGGAATAGCATTCACTTTATAATCCATAGCGGCTTGAGATTGGAAATAACTCAAGTCAGACACGTGGCTAGGCCAAATCAAACCATCGGCTGCAATGGCATTGAGCCACTGATCTCTAGTCCTGTCCAAGGAAACGCTGAATACTTCGAAACCTGCTGCATTGTACTTATTGTACATCGCTACCACATTTGGGTTCTCTCTGCGGCAAGGGCCACACCAACCTGCCCAAAAATCGAGCAATACATACTTTCCTCTTAAATCAGAAAGGCTTAAGGTTGTGCCATCTGGCTTGGGAAGTGATATTTCTGGAGCAATATCTCCAATCGCAACCGCAGGCTTGAGGTAGGCCAGGTTTTCGGCAAACATGGCCACTTGGCTTGAGTTAGGAACTTCTTCTTGAAGCTTTTGAGCGAGACTATCTAGGAATGGGTATTCATCTGCTTTATTTGGGAAGTAGTCTGTAATCAACAAGGGAACAATGGATGCATCCATTTCCCAAGCCATCTTTTTTAATTTCTTTACTTTTTCCGCCTCTAAACGGGTGCCTTCCACCATCATCTCCTCCAGTTGAAAATTATCTCCTGCTTGTTGAGCTCTGGCATATCGCTGATTAAAGTCTTTTACGACTTCGGAATAAGCACCCATGTAATCCAAAACCTTATTCAGGTTTTCTATATCTTCTGAACCTTTTGCTTCGATGAATTGCCCCCCCTGACCATCAGCTTCAATGGTGATATCATCTTTGTTCAATACCAGCATTTCGAACTGCTGTCCGTACACATTGATGCGGTAAAAGCCAGGTTCGCTGACTTCGGCCTTGATTTGAAAGTCCCCGTTTTCATCGGCATTCACAGTGTTCACTGTTACCATCTCACCCACTTCAAATTTCTCTAAGATGATCTCACCTTGAGGAATTGGATTTTTGATTTTACCCGAAACGCTAACAATACCGTCATTCTTGGTAGCCGAACAAGCGCCTAAGACTAAAACAGCTGCTACTAAAAGGAATGAATTCTTTATACTCATATTCATGAAAGTTCTTTTTCTATAATTTCCTTTAACTTCTTTGGGTCGGCTTTCCCCCCACTTCTTTTCATTACATCACCCATAAAAAGACCGATGAGCGCCTTCTTGCCTTTTTTATAATCATTGACCTTATCTGGCAAAGATAATAAGACTTCTTTGACTAAGGTAAGAAGCTCATCATCATTGCTGACCATTAACAAATTCATGGACTCAGCAAGTTCCAACGCATTGGTTGGCTCGCTTACCATTTTCGGAAGTATTCTTTGCGATGCAATAGAGAAGCTCACTTTGTTCGATTCCACCAAATTAATTAGGCCCGCCATTCTTTCGCTAGAGAGTTGAGTATCGGTGAGTTTCAAATTTTGTTCATTCAAAACTGCTTTCAAAGGACCGTTAATCCAATTGGCCGCTGCCTTATATGCGGAAGTTAATTGACACACCTCATCGAAATAAAGCGCGGTTTCTAGCTCCTCGGTCAATAATTGAACATCGTAATCCGCCAGCGAATAAACGTTCTTGAACTTTGCTCTAAAATCAGCAGGTAATGACGGCATGGCTTGCTGAATCTCGTCCAGTACTTCCTCGGTAATGACCATTGGTGCTAAATCTGGACAAGGGAAATAGCGATAATCGTTCATGGTTTCTTTGAAACGCATTCCAGCAGTTGTTCCAGTCACTGGATCAAAAGTTCTGGTTTCAACGAAAATCTCCTCTCCTTTTAGCGCAAGCTCCAATTGCCTTTCTAACTCGTGATCAATGGCCTTCCTTACGTTGCTAAAGGAGTTCATGTTTTTCACTTCAACCTTTTTACCCAACTCGGTTGCATCCAAGGGCATTATAGAAATGTTTGCATCGCAGCGCAACTCGCCATTTTCCATGTTTGCACCGCTGATATTGAGGTAGCGCACAATCCTACGCAACTCTTGAAGGCAAGCCACGGCTTCTTCAGACTTGGTCATATCAGGTTCGGTGACTATTTCAATCAATGGCGTTCCAGCCCTATTCAGATCAATCAAAGTATCAGGTCCATCATCATGTATTGATTTCCCAGCATCTTCTTCTAAATGAATGTGATGCAATTGAGCGAATTCCTTCTCCAAATTTTCACCCACTAAAAGTACTTTCCCTCCTACACAGATCGGAGTTTTATCCTGAGTGGTTTGATATCCTTTGGGAAGATCTGGATAGAAATAATTCTTTCGGGCAAAGTGATTTTCCTTGGTGATTGTGCAACCACAGGCCAAGCCCATCTTAATCGCTTTCTCCAACACCGCCTCGTTCAAAACGGGTAATGTGCCAGGATGCCCCAAAGAAATCTCGCTTACGTTCGTGTTGGGAGCAGCACCAAAATCATTAGGGTCAGAAGAAAATATCTTAGAAGCTGTATTCAACTGTACATGCACTTCTAAGCCGATAACAGACTTATAACCAGATTTATATAGTTTCTCTTGAATACTATCCAAAACTTTCCACTTTAGCTTTGGCTTCAGAGATCACTTGATCTAATCCTGACAAGTCTTTACCTCCAGCCGTTGCAAAGAAAGGTTGTCCTCCTCCTCCGCCTTTGATGGCTTTTGCGAATTCTCTCACCAGATTACCCGCATTTAAGCCTTTATCGGCAACGAGATTATCAGCGATAATCACGGAGATCTGAGGGCTGCCATCTACATCCGCGGCTAACACTGCAAATAGATGCTCCACCTCATTTCTCAATTCAAATGAAATCTTCTTCAGCACTTCAGCATTTGGTACCGATATTTTCTGAATGATTGAATTGATGCCATTTGAAGCTACAACCGCTTTGACCAATTCATCCTTAATCAAGCCCGATTGTTTAGCATGCAGTATTTCTAATTCTTTGCTTAGCTTTTGCTTATCTTCCAATAATGCCGAAACAGCCTTAGGAAGATCAGACGGGTTTTTGAGTAATTCTTTTACTTCTTTTAACAGTGCATCTTGCTCATGCACATATTCTAAGGCCTTTGGCCCAGTAAGTGCTTCAATTCTACGCACCCCAGCCGCTACTGCACTTTCCGAAACGATTTTCAAAAATCCGATTTGACCTGTTGCGCCAACATGGGTACCCCCGCAAAGTTCAACGGAATAAGCTGGGTCGAAAGTAATCACGCGAACAAACTCACCATATTTCTCGCCAAATAGCGCAGTCGCACCCATTTTACGAGCTTCTTCAATAGGAACGTTCCTTTGTTCACTCAAATGGATGTTTCTTCTGATTTGAGTATTGACAATTCTTTCGATCTCATCAATTTGCTCTGCATCAATTTTAGCAAAATGAGCAAAGTCAAAACGAAGTATTTTCTCCGAAACCAAAGAACCTTTTTGCTGAACGTGATTACCCAATACTTGTCTTAAAGCCGAGTGAAGTAAATGAGTTGCAGAGTGGTTATTCTTGATCAGCTCTCTTCTATTCGTATCGATGGAAGCTTCAAACAATGCCACTGGTTGCGATGGAATTTTATCTGTAAAGTGAACGATCAAATCATTTTCCTTTTGCGTATCGAGCACTTTGATGGTTTCTGAATCACTTTTCAAAACACCGGTATCTCCCACCTGGCCTCCACTTTCGCCATAAAAAGGCGTTTTCTCTAATACGAGTTGATAAACAGAGCCTTTCTTTTCTTTGATTTCTCTGTACTTGATGATTCTTGTTTTCGAAGAAGTATCATCGTAGCCAATGAATTCAGAGGTTTCATCTTCACCCACAAAAATCCAATCCCCTTTTTCTTGGGCCGCATCTGCTTTTGAACGCTGCTTTTGCTCTTGCATGGCCTCATTGAAACCCACCTCATCTATGCTTAAACCATTCTCTCTTGCGATCAAACTGGTTAAATCAACTGGGAAACCGAAAGTATCGTAAAGCTCGAAAATTACTCGGCCATCAATTACTTTTTCGCTCGCGGTCATTGCAGCCCTTACCTGATCAAGCCTTTTAAGTCCATTCTCCAAAGTCCTTAAGAATGAAGCTTCTTCTTCCTTAATCACTTTTCCAACGAAGTCTTCTTGGCTAATTAACTCATCAAAAACGCCAGTGAATTGTTCTGCCAAAACTGGCAGCAAAGTGTATAAAAATGGCTCTCTGAAATTCAGGAAGGTATAACCATAGCGCACTGCTCTTCTCAAAATCCTTCTGATTACATAGCCAGCTTTGTTATTGGATGGTAATTGCCCATCTGCAATGGCGAATGAAATTGCTCTGATGTGGTCCACAATTACGCGGATTGCAATATCCGTCTTTTCATTGTCACCATATTGAACCCCAGAAAGCTTTGAAATATGGGCAATCAATGGAGTAAAAATATCCGTGTCGTAAGTTGATTTTTTATGCTGCAAGGCCATTGAAAGACGTTCGAAGCCCATACCTGTATCGATATGCTGCGCAGGAAGCGTTTCCAAATGTCCATCAGCTTTTCTATCGAACTGCATGAATACCAAATTCCAGATTTCCACCACTTGTGGATGGTCGTTGTTGACCAAATCTCTTCCGGGCGTTTTGGCTATTTCTTCGTCTGGCCTTAAATCGACATGGATTTCGGAACAAGGCCCACAAGGCCCAGTATCTCCCATTTCCCAAAAATTATCCCTTTTATTTCCGCCAAGAATTCTCTCCTCAGGAAGGTACTGTTTCCACAAATCATAGGCTTCTTGATCGAAAGCCAGGTCTTCGGACGTATCCCCTTCAAACACAGTCACGTAGAGTTTGTCTTTCGGTAATTGATACACTTCTGTCAATAACTCCCAAGCCCATTGAATTGCACCTTCTTTAAAATAATCTCCGAAAGACCAGTTGCCGAGCATTTCGAACATGGTGTGATGGTAGGTGTCTATTCCTACTTCTTCCAAATCATTATGCTTACCAGAAACCCTTAAGCACTTTTGGCTGTTGGCCGCTCTGTTGTAATCCACTTTTCTATTGCCCAAAAACAGGTCCTTGAATTGATTCATACCAGAATTGGTAAACATCAAGGTCGGGTCATTTTTGATCACCAAGGGTGCTGAAGGCACATAACGGTGAGCTCTTGTTTCAAAAAACTGGATAAACTTTGCGCGTATTTCTTTGGATTGCATCGTGCGTGAATTATTTGAGTTTAAGCTAAAGCTTAATTTTCGTACCTTTGGCAAAACTTTGTGTTTTCCAATGTAAGGGCACAAAATTAGGAGAATTTCAAAAAGGATTCTTAATGTCAAAAATAAAATATTACTACGATACCGAGACTTGCAAATATGAGCGAGTTAAGGTCAGAAAGCGCGATGTGGTCATTAATGCGCTTGGCTTTATTTCCCTATCCCTCATTCTGGCGGTAGGTATCATTGTGGTATTGAGCCAATACTTTGATTCTCCGAAAGAAGTCGCCTTAAGGGAAGAAAACGAAGAACTGAAACTTTACTATGAATTGATGCAAAATCAAGTCGATGGAATGGATGCCATGCTAGGTGTTTTGCAAGAGAAAGATGACAACGTTTATCGTATTGTATTTGAGGCAGAGCCAATTCCAGAAACTGTCCGCGAAGCTGGTAGCGGTGGTACTCAGCGATATAGAGAACTGCTAGAGAGCGATATGGAGAATAAAAACCTGGTGGTTTCGGCATTGGAAAAAATCGACCGCGTTAAAAAGAAAATGTACATCCAAACCAAGTCTTATGACGAGGTTATGGCATTGGCCATGGACAAAGAGAAACTTTATGCTTCGATGCCCGCCATACAGCCTGTTTCTAACAAAGAATTAAGACGACTCTCCTCTGGTTACGGCCTCAGGACCGACCCCATCCTGAAAGTTAGAAAAATGCACTATGGCACTGATTTCTCAGCTGAGCAAGGCACCCCCATTTATGCGACTGGCGATGGAGTGGTGAGCAATGCCATCAACAGCTTAATCGGTTATGGCAAGCATGTGATCATTGATCATGGCTTTGGTTATGAAACACTTTATGGCCACATGAGCCGCTACATTGTCCGTCCTGGACAAAACGTAAAACGTGGAGAAATTATTGGCTACGTGGGCAGCAGCGGAAAGTCTACAGCACCCCATTTGCACTACGAGGTACATATCAATGGAAATGCTGTTGATCCGGTAAACTACTTCTACAAGGATTTGAATCCTGCAGAATATGAAGAGATTTTAAGGCTTTCTTCTATCGAAAATCAGTCTTTAGGTTCTTATTCAAACCGTTAATTTTTAAATGCGCACAATCAAGTTATTCCTTATTGCTGGACTTCTTTTGTCTGGACTTTCTCTTAATGCCCAAACCTTAAGAATCAAAGCGGTTGGGGATATTATGCTCGGTTCTAAAACGCCAAAACCAATATTACCAAGAGGAAACGGAGAAGTTTTTGCCGATTCCATTGCAAGTTATTTGGATAGCGCTGATGTTACTTTTGGAAATTTGGAAGGTGTATTTGTGTCTGACGACATTAAACCACGCAAATGCAGCAAAGAAGCACGCGAAGCCGGCAGGTGCTATGAATTTGGAATGCCAGAAAACCTAGCGCCTGCTTTAAAAGACATGCACTTCACGGTCTTGAGCATGGACAATAACCATAATTCTGACTATGGCGATGAAGGTGTAGCGTTTACCAAAAAGGTTTTGGACAAAACGGGCATTCGTTATGCTGCCAAAAAAGCACCCATCATTCTGGATATCGATGGTAAAAAAATTGGGGTTGCTGCATTCGGCCATTCTGGAGTTTCTTACAAGGTTTCTGATTTAGCAACAGCGAAACATGTAATCAGCGATTTGAACGGGAAATGCGATATCATCATTGTCTCTTTTCATGGTGGTGCCGAAGGCCGTGATGCCCAACACGTTAACGACACTACAGAAACCTATTATGGCGAAAACAGAGGCAATTTAGTGCAGTTTGCGAAGACCGTGATTGATGCTGGTGCCGATGTAGTGATAGGCCATGGGCCGCATGTATTAAGAGGAATCGATAGCTACAAAGACAAATTGATTGTTTATTCTTTAGGCAATTTCTTAACCCATGGCAACGTCAATATCCGTGATGTAATGGGCAAATCAGCCATTATGGACATTGAAATTGACTTAACCACAGGAAATCTGGTGCAAGGCAAAATCATTCCAACAAAACAAGTTGATCGCGGCATAGCTGTTTTCGATCCAGAAAGCAAAGCCATTCAATTGATTAAATCACTTTCCGAATCTGATTTCAAGCAGTCAAAACTCACCATAAATGCCGATGGAAGTTTTCGGAACAATTGAATGAATTGAAATACCACTAATTCGATTCCATTTTATTAGGCCATACTTTTTGAAAAACACCTAGTATTTCTCGTTGAATTCTTTACTTTTGAATTAGCTCAAAGTGAAATAAAGCTTCAAGCATTTCTTTTAATTCGCCTCATAACTTGTTGATATGCCCTACAAAGCAAAACCTATAGAAAAAAAGTATTTCACCATTGGTGAAGTGGCAAAGGATTTGGGTGTTGCTACTTCGCTGATCCGTTTTTGGGAAAGTCAGTTCGACTTTATCAGTCCAAAGAAGAACAGCAAGGGCAATCGGAAATTCACCCAAGACGATCTGAAGAAGCTTAAAATGGTGTACCATTTGGTAAAAGAAAAAGGCTATACCCTTAGCGGTGCGCATGAGCATATTAAAACCCATAAAGACAAAATTGAGACGGAGGCCGAAATGATCAATTCATTGAAGAAAATCCGGGGCTTTTTGGAAGAAATGAAAAACCAATTGCCATGACCGAAGACAAGCTCCATCAGGTAGCCTTGTCATTAATCCCAAAAGTCGGCCCTACCCTTTCTCGTCAACTCATCAATTACTTTTCAACCCCTCAGGTGATTTTCAATACACCAAAAGGAAAATTGGCCAAAGTCCCAGGAGTTGGAGAAAAATTGGCCAGCCTCATCCCCAATCAAAAGGAATTGCTTGTAAAGGCCGAGCAAATCATCAACGATTCCATCAAAAAGGAGATTCAAATCCATTATTACAAAGAAGCCAGTTTCCCTGCGCGGTTATTGAATATCAGTGATGCGCCTATTGTACTTTACGCAAAGGGCAAGGCGGAACTCAACCCTGTGAGAACCATCGGTATTGTGGGCACAAGAAAAGCCACTAAATACGGCTTGCAAATCACCGAGGATATTGTTGGGCAAATTAAAGCGCACGATGCCACCATTATATCTGGTTTGGCTTATGGCATAGATGTGAAAGCACACGAGGCTTCACTGCACAATCAAATCCCAACCATAGGCGCGTTGGCCAATGGCTTAGATAAAGTTTACCCTTCTGGAAATCGAAATGTTGCAGCTAAGATGCTGGAACAAGGTGGATTGGTAAGTGAATACCCCATTGGCACGGAAGCCGACCCAAGGCTCTTTCCTGCTCGAAATCGCATTATTGCGGGTTTGTCTGATGCCTTGATCGTTGTTGAAGCGGCTAAAAAAGGTGGCGCATTGATTTCAGCGAATATTGCAGATAGCTACAATGTTCCCGTTTTTGCAGTACCTGGCGAAATAGGAAAGACTTATTCCGAAGGCTGCAATTACCTTATCAGGAACTTCAAGGCAAGTATTTTTACCTCTTTCAAAGATGTTGTGGAAGCGTTGAATTGGGATATTCAGGCAACAGCCAAGACCCAAAGCCCCGAATTGAAATACAAGGACTTACAAGGTGATGAAAAGAAAATAGTGGAAATTCTATTGAAAAACGGGCAGCAAATGCATATTGATCAACTCTGTTGGCAAAGCCAGCTGAGTATGAGTCAATTGGCTTCCACACTATTGCAAATGGAATTCGCAGGTTTTATCAAGCCGCTGCCAGGCAAGGAGTTTAGGTTGGTTTAACATCCATAAATTACTTCCCTCCCAAGCCGTAACTCCCCTCTTCCAAAAGGTTATAGACCAAATTATGTATATTGGGGCGAATGTTCAATTGATAAATCTTACTGTTGTTTCTGGTTGGATGCACCCTATTGGATAAGAACACGAAGAGCAAACCATTGGCTGGGTCGGCCCAAACCATGGTACCAGTATAGCCAGTATGGCCAAAACTGGCAGCGCTGGCGTGCTGGGCTACACTAGAAGCTGAAAAACTATAATTCACCATAGGTTTATCGAAGCCAAGCCCTCTTCTATTCCCCAAATCGCAAAATTGGCATTCCGTAAATTCTTGAATGGTCTGTGGAGTCAGATAATCCTTATCGCCATAAATACCACCATTGAGCAGCATTTGATAGACTTTGGCTAAGTCCATTGCATTAGAAAATAGCCCAGCATTTCCCGAAACGCCAAGCATCATGGCCGCTCCTTCATCATGCACCTCACCATGAAGTGTTTCCATTCTGAAAAAAGTATCGACTTCGGTTGGCACGATGCGCGACAATGGAAACTTGTTTCTTGGATTGAAAGTCAAGGTTTCCGCTCCTAATGGAGTATAAAATTCATCGTTTAGGAATTGATCGAAGGATTTACCCGAAAGTCTTTCCACCAATTCTGGGAACAGATAGAAGGTCAAACCTGAGTAGACATAGCTTTTGTCACCACTCACTTTCGACTTTTTGATCATTTTATAAATCTTCTTCTCTTTAAAGTCTTTATGAAGAAACAAGCCACTGTCAGAAATGCGATAAGGAAAACGCGAGGAAGAATCGCTGCTTACGGTGTTTCTACGGTATTTACCGTTCTTTCTCTGCGATTCTGACCAATAAGGTATCCAAGCCTTTAAGCCCGCCTGATGCGCTAAAACATCCCGGATAGGCAAGTCCGCCTTGCCTTTTTTCGCGATTTTCGGGAAGTAGTCGCCAAAGGTTTTATCCAAGTCGAATTTACCTTGATCATGAAGTTTCAATAAGGCCAAGGTAGCTGCAGTGGTTTTAGTCACCGAAGCCAAATCGTACAAATCAGAATTGAGCACAGGCTGAGCCTTGTCATAAGTATGATAACCGAAGGATTTTTCATAAAACACAACGCCATCCTTAGCAATCAGGATTTGACAACCTGGAAAAGCCATTGAATCTAAAGCTTGAGCAATGATCGACTCAATGCCAGCATTCAGCGCTTCGGCATTAATACCAAACTGAGCTGGCTTACCAATGATCAACTGATGATCCGTTTTCTGAATGGTAATTGGCTTCTTTTCTTGCACCTTGAAATCAGATTGCCATGCACGGGATTGCTGAACGTTCATTAAAAGTAGCAGCGCGAAAAAATACCTAAAGTTCATAAAAGCTGTTTTGTAATTCGACTAGAAAATACGCGAAAATCTATGACTGTTCATAGCTCGGGAAAACTTCATTTGCCATTTGAAGTCCAAGATTGAAGGCTGTTCGATCGAGCGCCAAGTCGACATTTAGCCCATCAAAATATCGGACTAAAACTTCCGTATCGATATTTCCGGTCAGTTCATCAGCGGCCATAGGACAGCCACCAAAACCCTTCATTGCAGTATCGAAACGAGTACAACCAGCTTCATAAGCCGACTCGATTTTCTCTAAAGTTTTAGAAGGGGCCGAATGGAAATGAGTGCCTATTTCTATAGTTGGATAGGCGGTTATACTAGTTTTGAAAATATCTTTAATCAACTGTGGATCAGCTACTCCTATAGTATCAGATAAACTTATTATTTCACAGTTAAGCTGATTGAGCTTCTCTAAAAACTCAGCGACAATTTCTGCATTGTAAGGCTCATTATAGGGGTTTCCGAAGCCCATAGAAATGTAAGTCACCAATGTTTTACCATTGGCCAAACATAGATTTTGGATCTCGGCCAATTCATTTAAAGCATCGGCAATGCTCTTGTTGGTGTTGCGCTGTTGAAAGGTTTCGGAGATAGAAAGTGGGAATCCCAAATAGGCAATTTCTTCAAAAGTAACCGCTTGCTCCGCCCCTCTTTTGTTGGCAATAATGGCCAAAAGTTTTGAGCGCGTAGTAGACAAATCCAATAGACTTAAGACTTCGGCAGTGTCTTTCAATTGAGGAATCGCCTTAGGCGAAACGAAGCTCCCAAAGTCGATGGTGTCAAAACCCACTTTCAGTAGCTGGTTAATGTACCCTGCCTTGACTGAGGTTGGAATAAAATCATGAAGGCCTTGCATGGCATCTCTTGGGCATTCAACTATTTTCATATGATCTCCGAATTGGCTTTCTAGTTATAACATTTGTAAACCAAAGTAAAGGTAAAATTGGTTCGGGGTTAGGCATAAAGCGATTTAAGTGTTTTTGGTAATAGCAATCTTAATCCGGTCTGACCTGTGGTCCGACCTTGGGGCCGAAGGTTGTCGGACGGAACTTTAGTCAATAATTCACTTCCATTCTATTTTAACATCATCAGGATCATCCTTATTGATTCTTGCAATAAAATCACTTTGTGCAACCTCAGAAAATCCTGAAAATAAAATATACTTCCGTTTGTCCTTGACAATGTTAAAGCCTTTACTATCCAAAAAGAATAGTCGAAAAGCTAAATACTGTCGGATGGTTTCAATGTTCTTGAAATCCAAGTTGAAATCGTTTGCAATTAACGACTTGTAAAGCTTACCGCTCAAGTATAAAACTTCACCCGTTTCGAAATTTAGTGCTACCAAATTTAAGGTACACAAACAGCTACCTACGCGATCAGAGAGCACTTTTACCTCATAATCCACTTGTCCATTTGTGAAAGTATAATCTTTGTTCAGCACCTCAAAAACGATAAAACCTGCTTTGGGATACTCCAAATCTAGAGGTCTGAAAAATAGTTTTAAATGAAAACCCTGATCAGGTAATAATTTCATGAAGTAAGGTCTATTCAAATTCATGTTTTCATTTTGAATTCGATTTAATTCAAAATCGTTTCGGATTCGATATATAAGTATATTCCTCTCTACTTCTTGTTTCATTTTGTTGTACACCGCATTCCGTGTACTATCTTGAGCCAAGGCAAACTCGCTCATGCCAAGAAAAATAAACATTAACAATATTACTTTCTGAACTCTAATCACCTCTGAAATTTTTAACGCTCCCCATAAAATTTCTTAATGTAAATTCTATCCTCAAACCATTCGGCAGTTACCTTATTCTTCTATCACCTAAGCTCGGTCCGACCTTGAAGCAGAACCTTGTCGGACGGAACGTCAGACATAGTTGAAAGATACTGGACCTAATTAACCTGCCATATATTCCATTACCCGGTCTGACCTGTGGTCCGACCTTGGTGCCGAGCTAATAGAAAGCTTACCTCTCCAAAACAAAAGTACCAACTGCTCCTGCACTCAATTCACCTTTGATGAAATTATCATTAATCGCTATTGTGAAAGTATGATTTTCGTTCCCATCATTCAATACAATAAGTACAATATCACCACTAGGTGTTTTAAAAGCCACATTTGGCAAAGTGGCAGGCTTATTTGAGGCAATTCGAACCGACCCTAGCTTCACATATTTTGAAGCGTGAGCAATAATATAATAAGCAGGATTGCGCTCAACCTCATTCCCATCGATGGTGATAGCACCCAAGCAACCAACGCAACCGCCTCTGTCTGTGTGAGGTTCTTGATTGGGGTCTGCTGCTAAATTCCATTCTAAAACGGTTTTAGTCCAGTTTCTAGGCGCTCCAATAATCAATTCGCGAATGTGCCAAGCCAAGTCTCCACCGAAATTACCAGGAGCACCAATCCATTGCTCAGTGAAATAGAGATTTTTATCAGGATGGGCCTCATGCACTTCGGAAAGGGCTTCAATTTCGCCTCCATACAGGTGAAATGCCGAACCATCAATGTATTGCTTGGCCTCGGGATCATCTAAAATACTGATCGGATAATCTGGCCGATCTGCATTGTGATCGTAAATGATAATTTTAGTCGTAATACCAGCTGCCTTAAAAGCTGGGCCTAAGTGATTTTTGATAAAAATGGCTTGATCTTCCGCAAGCATCAACAAACTAGGATTGTTTCCTGGATGCAATGGCTCATTTTGAACGGTTAAGGCTGATATGCTAATTCCTTCGGTTTCCATGCCTTTGATGTACTTCACCAAATACTGCGCATAAGTATGATAGAATTCTGGCAGCAGTGAACCACCTCGGGTATCGTTATTGTCCTTCATCCATTTTGGAGGCGACCAAGGCGAAGCCATAAGGCTGATGTCTGGATTGATTGCTAAAATCTCCTTGAGCACAGGAATCAGGTTTTTTTGGTCGGGTGCCAAACTGAAATTTGCCAACTCAGGGTCGGTTTGGCCTTCGGGAAGGTCATTGTACGAAAAGGGTTGCTCATCTAAATCCGATGCCCCAACACTGAGCCTTAAATAACTTACGCCAATACTTTCTTCTTCCTTACCAAAAAGTTCTTGCAGCAAAGCCTTTCTAGCTGCTGACTCCATCCTGTTGATGTGCAAAGCGCTTCCTCCAGTCAGCGTAAAGCCAAAGCCATCCATAGATTGATAGCTTTCCCTTTCAGTGACCATAATCACGGGTTGATCTGTGATTGGAGAATCCAATAGTTCTACTTCACTAATGGCCAAGCGTTGACTACCATCACTGCTGGTAATCATAGCAAAAGCAGCTTTAGGTGCTTGTTTCGACTGCCCGCAGGCCGTTAGAAGAAAAACTAGGGTGGTTAAGAAAGAGAGGTTGCGCATCATGGATTCAATTTGAAATATCCATCGCAGATTTCAAAGTTTGGCCATTCCAATTGTCAAAGCCCAAGTGTTAGGCAATTCAAAATCCACAGGGCGAAAATGGCCTGCATATCTTACAAATCCCTAAATTAGTCTTATGAACCCTAAAGTTGATTTCTTCTTTAATAAGGACAGCCAGTGGCAAAAAGAGTATCAGAAATTGAGGGCCATTGTGCTGGATTGTGGACTTGTTGAAGAGTTAAAATGGGGTGTTCCTTGCTACACCCATCAAAACACGAACATCGTTTTGATCCATGGATTTAAGGATTATTGCGCCTTTTTGTTCCATCAAGGTGCATTATTGAATGACTCAGCTGAAATTCTAATCCAACAAACCGAAAACGTACAGGCTGCCCGCCAAATTCGCTTTACGAACCTTCAAGAAATAGTAGATTTAGAGGCTACTTTGAAGGCTTATATTTACGAGGCCATCGAGGCAGAAAAAGCTGGCTTGAAAGTCGAATTAAAAAAGACCTCAGAATTCACAAAACCAGAGGAGTTTGAACAAGTTTTAGAGGAAAATGCAGCATTGAAAACTGCCTTTGAGGCATTGACTCCGGGAAGACAAAGGGGCTATCTCCTGCATTTTGCTCAACCTAAACAATCCAAAAACAGAGTTTCGAGGATTGAAAAATCTATTCCTCAAATTTTTGCAGGGAAAGGCTTAAACGATTGATATGAACCCACAAATTGATCATTATTTAAGTGAAGGCTGCGGACGTTGTCCCTTGGGTGGCACTCCAGCCTGTAAAGTCCATAACTGGCCTCAAGAATTAAAGAAGCTAGGGACTATTGTGCTTGACTGCGGGCTGACTGAAGAATTAAAGTGGGGAGTTCCCTGCTACACCTTTCACAATAATAACGTACTGATTGTGAGTGCCTTGAAAGACTATGTCGCCCTTAGTTTTTTCAAAGGGGCATTGCTTAGCGACACCAATGGCACGCTACAAAAGCCAGGAGAAAATTCGCAGGCCGCCCGCCTGATTAAGTTCACGAGCCCCTCAGCAATAACAGCAATGGAAGATATTTTAAAAGCCTATATTTTTGAAGCCATTGAAGTAGAGAAAGCTGGTTTAGAAGTGGTTTTCAAAAAGAACCCCGAGCCCTTTCCAAAAGAATTAGAGAATAAATTAACTGAATATCCTGCATTTAAAGCTGCTTTCGAGGCATTGACTCCCGGAAGGCAAAGAGGTTATGTTTTGCATTTCTCTCAACCAAAACAGGCTGCAACGCGCGAATCTCGAATTGGAAAATGCATTCCTAAAATCATGGAAGGTAAAGGGTTTAACGATAGGTGATTCTATATCTCTACTGAATAAGCTTTGACTCAGCAATATCCTCCCACATCAATTGGGCTGTTCGTTCTGAGGCACCTTCACCACCTAATTGGGTTGCTAATTCATCGTAGTCGTTCAGCATTTGGCTTCGCTTCTCCCCTTCTAAAATCAGGTTCAATTCTTTAACCAAACGCTTTTCATTCAAATCGCCTTCGATCAATTCTTGTACTGCCATGCGGTCTAAAATAAGATTGACCATACAGATGAACTTGATTTTTACAATGCCCTTCAATAAATGGTAACTAAAAAAGCCGGGCTTATAACAAACCACTTGAGGCACTCTAAATAAAGCGGTTTCTAAAGTTGCCGTACCAGATGTCACCAAGGCAGCAGTCGCAGAATTCAGTATATCATAGGTACAATTGAAAATGATCTTGACATTATCCGGATTGTATTGGGCGTAAAACTCGGGGTTAATGGTTTCGGAACCTGCAATTACAAATTGATATTGAGGAAAGTGACTCACCACTTGCAGCATGGCAGGCAATTTCGTTTTAATCTCTTGCTTACGACTTCCAGGCAACAATGCAATGATCGGTTGATCCGATAAATTGAATTGGGCTTGAAGTGCTGTAAAATCCATTAAAGTAGGCTTTCTCTGCGCGATCGAATCCAGTATTGGGTGACCTACATAGTCCACATCATAGCCATAGGATTTATAAAAGGCTTTTTCGAAAGGCAAAATGGCAAAAATGCGATGACACCATTGCTGAATGGTATGTACCCTTTTCTGCTTCCAAGCCCAAGCTTGCGGCAGAATGTAATAGTAAATTCTTGTTTTCAAATCGGACTGCATCACATATTTGGCAATCCTTAAATTGAATCCCGAGTTATCGATAAGAATCAATACATCGGGTTGAAACTGTTGGATATCTTCTTCGCAAAGCGTGAAATTCCTTTTGATCGTGCGGATGTTAGTGACTACCTGAAAAATCCCCATAAAGGAATTGTCCTTGAAATGCTTCACCATTTCGTTGGTTTCAGTCTGCATTTTATCTCCTCCCCACACCCTGAAATATGCTTGATTATCGCGCAATTTGAGTTGTTTCATCAAGTTGGCGGCATGCATATCGCCAGAGGCTTCACCTGCTAAAATGTAGTATTTCATATTTCGCTTCGAAGTTCCGCCTAATCATGGAATAATCAAAGCTGAAAAAAGACTTGTCAGCAAGGTCAGACCCCTTGATACTCTGACTTGATAAATCAATTTCATATTGAGGTCGGACCGACACTTGGTGTTAAAGAAAGCTGTTTGTGAATACACCTATTTGCCACTCGGCAAAGCCAAGCGACTGATGAGCTGTGCCATTGAAAGACTGCATGAGCTGAATACATTAATTGAATAAACCCCAGAGGGCTTCAATGTCAATAAACCAATCAAACTATAAATTACCGCTAAATGGGTTAAGTCATTTTTATAAGTGGTGATATTCAATAACTTTAAGGAAGTTAAAATCTCACCTGCCTTATGACCCTAGGTTTATTGAAAGAACCCACTGGTGAAAACCGAGTGGCGCTTCTCCCAGAAAGTGTAAAAGCCCTCATTGCCCTCAAAGTTGACGTACATATAGAATCAGAAGCTGGCGCCCATTCCTTTGCCAATGATGCCAATTATGAAGCTGCTGGTGCTAAAATCGTAAATAGACAGGCAGTGCTGGCTTGCGAAGTGATCGTAGGAATCAATCCTCCTTCCACAAAGGAAATTGAAGCCCTAAAAGCCAATCAGGTATTGATCTGCGTTTTTCAGCCTTTGAGCAACAAGACATTGATCGAGCAATTCATGGCCCAAAGCGTGACTACCTTCAGTCTGGATAATATTCCAAGGACTACGAGAGCTCAAGCCATGGATGTATTGTCCTCAATGGCAACGGTTGCTGGCTATAAAGCAGTATTGCTGGCCGCAAACCATTCCCCTCGCTTTTTCCCAATGTTCATGACCGCGGCAGGAAGCATTATCCCCTCCAAAGTATTGATTCTTGGAGCTGGAGTGGCTGGATTGCAAGCCATTGCCACGGCAAGAAGATTGGGCGCAGTAGTTGAGGTTTTTGATGTTCGCGCTGCAGCAGAAGAAGAAGTAAAAAGTTTGGGTGCCAAATTCGTGAAAGTCGAGGGTGCCAAAGATGAGGCTACCGCTGGAGGCTATGCCGTAGAACAATCCGCTGAGTACATGGCTAAACAGAAAGCCTTGGTACAAGAGCATGCTACTAAAGCCAATATCATCATCACTACAGCACAAATTCCAGGTAGAAAAGCACCAGTACTGATTACCGATGAAACGATTCAAAAAATGCAACAAGGCTCGGTAATCATAGATTTGGCAGCCTCAACTGGCGGTAATTGCGAAGGAACTGAAGACAATAAAACCGTGGTAAAGCATGGAGTTACCATCATTGGAGATTCCAATCTGGCTTCGACATTGCCCATGGATGCCAGTAAAATGTTTGGTAAAAACGTGGTCAATTTCCTTAAGCTGATCATCAATAACAACGGTCAATTGCACCTCAATTTCGAAGATGATATTGTAGTCAATACCTGCGTTACCCACAATAATGAAGTGGTCAGCGAACGCATCAAAAACATTCTTTTCAAAACAGAAATAGCATAACCTATGGATAGCCTACTCAGTCTCTTTTATGAAAATCGAGAATTTATATTCTTGATTATCGTCTCGATTTTCCTCGGTATCGAAGTCATTTCAAATGTACCTGCGGTGCTTCATACGCCATTAATGTCTGGTGCGAATGCCATTCACGGTGTAGTGGTTATCGGTTCAATCATTATTATGTTAGAAGCGGAACCCGACAATTATTTCGCCTTGATTCTTGGCTTTATAGCCGTTGTTTTAGGTACGCTCAATGTGGTGGGTGGGTTTGTAGTGACCAACAGAATGTTGGCCATGTTTAAAAAGAAGGAAAAGAAATAAGGTCATGACAGGATTATTAGGAAACAGCCTTCTCGAAATTTGCTATGTGATTGCCTCTATCACATTTATTCTTGCCCTCAAAATGCTCAGCAGCCCCGATAAGGCCAGAAAAGGCAATTTATATGCGGCCTATGGAATGGTCTTGGCCATTGTGGCCACGATTCTTTTCAAAGAAGAATTGAGCATCGATAAAACACTCAACTATGCTTTGATCCTTGGCGGCTTGGTGATAGGAACGATTTTCGGTTTTAGAATGGCCTTGAAAGTTCAAATGACGGCCATGCCACAAATGGTTTCTTTCTTCAATGGAATGGGTGGTGCTTGTGCTGCGGTAATTTCGATTGTCGAATTCAATCATTTACAACACACCGGCAACTTCGATCCGGGCATGACGATTGTCATTTTGCTAGGGCTGATCATTGGTTCTGTTTCATTTGCCGGAAGTATCATCGCCTACGGGAAATTGGAAGGCAAAATTGGTGACAAAGCCCTTCCTGCTGGCCAAATCCTCAATATCGTTTTCCTGGTGGCCATTCTAGGACTGACCATATTCATTGCCACAATGAATGTACCTGAGCAAACTTACATTTATATCTTACTCGCCTTGTCGCTGATCTATGGCGTTTTATTTGTGATGCCAATCGGTGGAGCGGATATGCCTGTAGTGATCTCATTATTGAATAGTTTTACAGGTATGGCGGCTGCCTTTGGCGGTTTTCTCTATGGCAACCAAGCCATGTTGACTGGAGGTATTTTGGTGGGTTCGGCAGGAACAATCCTAACGGTTTTGATGTGCAAAGCCATGAATCGTTCTTTGATGAACGTGATCATTGGTTCATTTGGGGGTGGCGGAGCTGCTGCTGCTCATGGCGGGGAACAGGGCACAATAAAAGAAATTTCGGTAACCGATGCCGCTATCTTATTGGCTTATGCCCAAAAGGTTTGTGTGGTGCCTGGCTATGGTTTGGCAGTAGCACAAGCGCAACATACAGTGCATAGTCTAGAAAAAGCTTTGGAAGAGAAGGGTGTTGTTTTCAAATATGCAGTGCACCCTGTGGCAGGCCGTATGCCGGGCCATATGAATGTGCTGTTGGCAGAAGCCGATGTGCCCTACCCTAAGCTGCAAGAAATGGAAGATGCCAATGACGAGATGGGTTCAACTGATGTAGTGCTAGTAATTGGCGCCAATGATGTGGTGAATCCTGCCGCAGAAAACGATCCATCAAGCCCCATCTATGGCATGCCCATCATCAAAGTACTTGAGGCCAAGAATGTGATTGTGATGAAACGCAGCATGGGCAAAGGCTATGCTGGTATTGAAAACGAACTCTTCTTCCACCCAAAAAACAGAATGCTTTTTGGTGATGCAAAGGATTCATTGGAGAAGTTAATTGCTGAGGTGAAGAATCTTTGATCACGGATTAGTGGATTAAAGGATTGAATGGATTTGGCTATTATTGTTTATTGAGAACATTTATACTATTGTTTTTTGTACAAATGGGTGATCTAACCGAAATCAAGCAATGATCAACTACAACGACAAACGATTTAGGGCCATTGAAAACTCACCGAATGGTGAAGTTTCAGAAGATATGGTTTTTCATTATCAGCCTTACCTCGATAACAGATAGTATTGATTTTTCGTAACTTAAGCGCATGGAAGCAAAAATGAACCTTTCTTTTCCTCAGATACTCGAGTTGGTTAGAAACCTACCTGGTGATCAAAAGATCAAGATTTCACAGGAACTTGAAAAAGAGACTATTGGGTCTAAACTAACTGAACTTCTGACTGCTTTCCGAACTGATAAACTTTCAATGGATGAAATAACCGCAGAAGTAGAGCAAGTTCGACAAGACCTTTATGACAAGCGCACATCCAGTTAAAGTCATTTTCGATACCAATATTTGGATCAGTTACCTTATTGGTGGGCAATTGGGTAATCTAACCGAATTCCTTTCAGAAAGAAAAATTGAATTAGTCCTGTGTGAACAACTTCTGACGGAACTGAAAGAAGTAACTTCCAGAAAGAAATTTCAAAGGTATTTCGACCAACAAGAAGTCAACGAACTTCTAAAACTCATGGACATTTTAGGGACCCGATATGAAGTAACAGAATATCCAAACATTTGCAGAGATGCAAAAGATGATTTTTTGCTTGGCTTGATAAAGGCTTCACAGGCGAACTTGTTAGTAACTGGAGACCAGGACCTATTAGAATTGAATCCTTTTGAGGGAACAGAAATCATAGGGCCAAACGAACTCTTAGAAAAAATAGCCAATAGATAACCGCCTATAATAGTCAAAATGGCAAATCGGAAATCAAGCAATGATCAACTACAACGACAAACGATTCAGGGCCATTGAAAACTCACCGAATGGTGAAGTTTCTGGAGATATGATCTTTCATTATAAGCAGGAAGGCGATCAACTGGTTTTTCAGTACTTTGGCGGTAAAATCCTGGAGGGCTGGCTGGAAGGTACAGTAGATAAAAACGGAGTGATTGAGATGAACTACACCCAGGTGAATATTGAAGGCAAACAAAACACCGGCAAATGCACTTCCATCCCAGAAATTCTGCCCAATGGCAAAATCAGGTTGCATGAAGACTGGCAATGGACATCAGGAGATCAGTCTAAAGGAACTTCAATCTTAGAAGAGATTTAAATGAACGGCACTAACAGAGCAGATATCAAACCCGGAATTGAAGTGAATATCGTTTTAAAACAAGACCAAAGAAGTGGAAAACTTACCAATGGCATTGTAAAAGACATTCTCACGAAATCACCGAATCATAGCCATGGGATTAAAGTAAGGCTAGAAGATGGACAAGTAGGTCGGGTGAAAGAGATTTTGATTTGACCAATTCAATAATAATTTTGGCCTTTTAAGTGACCTTAAACAAATCATTACGTCTTATCTGCATTAAAAATCATCCACCTTGTTTTTAGATATTTCTCTTCTTCTTTTAGGCTTTGTTTTCCTGATCAAAGGCGCCAATTGGTTGGTCGATGGGGCTTCAGCCTTGGCTAAAAAACATAATATTTCTGATCTGGCCATTGGCCTGACCATCGTTGCTTTTGGTACCTCTGCCCCAGAGTTGGTCGTCAATGCCATTGCTTCGTTTCAAGGTCACCAAGACATTGTACTGGGCAATGTGATTGGCAGCAACAATTTCAACCTGTTCATCATTTTAGGGATTGCTGGCTTGATTTATCCCATGACGGTACAATCAAGCACCGTTTGGAAAGAAATTCCAATTTCCTTCTTCGCAGCCGTGCTTCTGCTCTTTCTGGCCAACGACTTTTTCTCAGACGATACCGCAGTGATTTCCCGACTGGATGGTGGCCTTTTGCTGTTACTATTTTTAGGATTTCTCACTTACGTTTTCGTTCAGCTCAAATCGGACAGCCGCAATTTGGAGGTTCCTACAAATCAGTTTTCTAACCTAAAAATTACGACCTACATTATTCTGGGGCTGACAGGGCTAGTGCTGGGAGGAAAATTCGTAGTGTCGAGTGCTACGGATATCGCTACGAGTTTGGGCTTGAGCGAAAAACTCATTGGACTCACCATTGTGGCCGCAGGCACTTCATTGCCCGAATTGGCAACATCCGTAGTGGCTGCACTCAAAAAGAACAACGATATCGCCATTGGAAATATCATAGGCTCTAATATTTTCAATATCTTCTTTATCCTTTCCATCAGTTCGCTCATTCACCCGATCGAGTACAATGCCATTTTCAATACAGATGTATTCATTTTGCTAGGTGGCACCCTCTTTTTGTTCGCTGCGATGTTTACTGGCAGAAAAAGGGAACTTGACCGTTGGGAATCTGCATTGCTGCTCATCGCGTATGTCGGTTATATTGCTTATACCATTACTAAAATTTAGACATCCATCAATATGGATTCAGCTGCCAAAATCAAGCTGAATACTTAGTACCCTAGACTATTTAGTGTTACTTTTGCTCGAAGCAAAAAATAACTTTACATGCTAAAAATTGGCGTTCTAGGGGCCGGACACCTCGGCAAAATTCACATTAAATGCATCAAAGATATTCCTGAATATGAGCTTGTTGGCTTTTACGATGCATCAGTCGACAATGCTAAAGCTGTTGCCTATGAATTCGGCTTAAAAGCCTTTCCTACCATTGATGCTTTATTGAAAGAAGTCGATGTGATTGACATTGTTACGCCTACCCTTTCGCATTACGATTGTGCAGCACAAGCACTTACCGCAGGCAAACATGTTTTTATTGAAAAACCCATTACCAACACTGTTGAAGAGGCCGAAAAACTAATTGCCTTATCGAAAGCCAAAAACTTAAAGGTGCAAGTCGGGCATGTAGAGCGTTTCAACCCTGCCTATATCGCTGCCAAAGCCTATTTAAACCAACCCATGTTTATTGAAACGCACAGGTTGGCGCAATTCAACCCAAGAGGCCTGGATGTACCCGTGGTTTTGGACTTAATGATCCATGATATCGATGTGATCCTGCATGCAGTGGGGTCACCCGTTAAACACATCTCGGCCAGCGGTGTTGCCGTAGTCAGCGACACGCCAGACATTGCGAATGTGCGCCTAGAATTTGAAAACGGCTGCGTGGCCAACCTTACCACTAGCCGCATAGCGGTGAAAAACATGCGCAAATCACGTTTTTTCCAAAAGGACGCTTATGTTTCGGTAGACTTCCTAGAGAAGAAGTCTGAAATCGTAAGAATGCAAGAGGCTACGGGTGACGAAGGCCCTTTTTCCATGGTATTGGATTTGGGTGAAGGAAAAGGTAAAAAGGAAATCATTTTTGAAAATCCGAAAATACATCCTACCAACGCCATTCGAGAAGAATTGTACACCTTCAATCAGGCCATTACGAACGATACTGAACCCATCGTAACCATAGAAGATGGTTATAAAGCCTTGAAAGTGGCCCAAGAAATATTAGACATTATTGAAATCAATCTAAAACGGATTGGTTAAACCATTAAACCAAAAAAATCATGGATAACAGAAAATTTTTGCCTTTCATCGTGATAGGCGTCATCGTTGTGATCATACTCTTTGCAGTATCGAGCAGTACCTTTTACACCATTCAGTCGAGTGAAAGGGCCGTCATCTTTAAGAAATTTTCAGGAGGTTTGGATAAAGAAGTCATTATAGAACCTGGGTTTCATTTTAAAGCGCCATGGAACGATCTGATTGTATTTGATGTGGCCGAAACAAAGGCTGAAGAAACCATGGATGTTTTGGACAAAAATGGCTTGAGCATTAAAGTAGATGTTTCGGTGCGTTTCTACCCACGGTTCGATAGAATCGGTCATATCTATGAAAGGTTCCGTTTAGGTTATATCAATACTTTGGTCATCCCAGAGGTACGATCAACCGTTCGTCAAGTCATGGGAAGGTATACTGCCGAAGAGATTTACTCTACGAAAAGACAAGATGTGGAAACAGCCATCAGGACTGAAACCGCAGAAGTATTGGGCAATGAAACCAATAATGTGACCATGACTACTTTATTGATCAGGTCGATTATCCTTCCAGATAAAATTAAACAAGCCATTGAAAGTAAATTGCAACAAGAGCAAGAAGCGCTGGCTTACCAGTTTAGATTGGACAAAGAAAAAAGTGAAGCAGAAAGAAAAAGAATTGCTGCCGAAGGAGAATCCGCGGCTAACAAAATCATTAACAACAGTTTAACACCGAGTTTATTGAAAATGCGCGGAATAGAAGCCACCTTAAAACTTGCCGAATCGCCTAATTCCAAAGTAGTGGTGATAGGTCAGGGTGCGGATGGTTTGCCATTAATTTTAGGCGGAAATAATTAAAAATCCCCAATCCTTGGAACAAGAGTTTCATTTGAGTGTTTTATAAATTAAATTCGCTTGCTAAGAGCATCCCGAACAAGTAAACAACATCATAGAAATGTCAAATACTGCTGAGATCAAAGTTGACGGTAAGACCCTAGTTTTGCCAGTAATCGAAGGTACTGAAAACGAAAAGGCCATCGATATTTCCTCATTAAGAGCTGAAAGTGGAGTAATTACAATCGACCCTGGGTTTAAAAACACAGGTTCTACCCAAAGTGCCATCACCTTTTTGGATGGTGAATTGGGCATACTTCGCTACAGAGGTTATTCCATTGAAGAGTTGGCCGAAAAGTCTACTTTTTTAGAGGTATCCTATCTTTTAATCTATGGAGAATTGCCAACCGCAGCCGAGTACGAAGCATTTAAAGACAGCATTACCAAGCATACCCTTGTTCACGAAGATGTGAAGAAAATTCTTGAAGGCTTCCCTTCTACTGCTCATCCAATGGGCGTGCTTTCTTCATTGGTTTGTGCTCAAACTGCTTTTTACCCAGCGTCTCTAGATCCAAATAGAGCAGCGCCTGAAGTAGACATGAGCATTATCCGCTTACTTGCTAAAATGCCAACCTTTGCAGCTTGGTCGTTCAAAAATCAAATTGGGCACCCTGTAAACTACCCAGACAATAATTTAGATTATTGCAGCAACTTCTTGAAAATGATGTTTGCTACTCCTGCCGAAAATTATGAGGTTGACCCTGTAGTGGCTTCGGCACTAGATAAATTGCTTATTCTACATGCCGACCACGAGCAAAACTGCTCTACTTCTACGGTAAGAATGGTGGGTTCATCTCATGCAAGCTTATATGCTTCAATCTCTGGTGGTATTAATGCGCTTTGGGGACCATTGCATGGTGGCGCAAATCAGGCTGTTATCGAAATGTTAGAAAACATTAAGAAAGACGGAGGCGATACCAAAAAATGGATGGCAAAAGCGAAAGACAAAAACGATCCTTTCCGTTTGATGGGATTCGGCCATAGAGTTTACAAAAACTTTGATCCACGTGCTAAAATCATCAAAAAAGCAGCCGATGATGTATTGTCCAAATTAGGGGTGAAAGATCCTGTGTTAGAAATCGCTAAAGGTTTGGAAGAAGAAGCTTTGAACGATCCTTACTTCGTAGAAAGAAAACTGTATCCAAATGTTGACTTCTACTCGGGCATTATTTATAGGGCTTTGGGCATCCCGACTGATATGTTCACTGTGATGTTTGCCCTAGGCAGATTACCGGGCTGGATTGCTCAATGGAAAGAAATGAGAGAGAACAAAGAGCCAATCGGAAGACCAAGACAAGTATATACTGGTTATCAAGAAAGAGCTTATAACCCAATGTCGAACCGATAAGGCAATACTTAAGATCAATAAAAACCCGCAGTTGCGGGTTTTTTTATGCGCTTTGGTAAATCCGCAGTACTATTGAAAGGGTTAATAGTTTATGGATTGGCGGTGGGGCAGACATACGCTGCCGGCAAGTTTTGGTCTGTGTGTAGGCATTGTGCGACCGGCAAATGTGCTTACAAGTTCGTAGGTTATACTCCTATTTTCTTTACTCCTTTTTGTTCGGCTCGTTGTTCACTTGTCTTTTCAATTTCTTGTTGAAGAATTCTCATATGTGAAGCTAATTGTCGTTTAATACTCGGAGAGTCCATTCCATCTTTTAGGTCTCCTGCTGAATTTGCATAATATTTCATAGAAGCGTTGTTCGCATAAGACAAGAAGTTTCGTTTTCCAATATGAGAGTACCTGCTATAAATCTGTTGTTTAAATATTGTATCTGATTTGGAATTGGAACTATATGCCATTGAAACCGTCTTGACAATCCTTGCCTTCATCTTTCTAAAATATCGAGAAAGACTTCCGGGACGGATGTAAATGTTTTTGCCGTTGAATTCAAAGCCTAAATACTGAAGGTTCTTGAAGTTTCGCACATCATTTGGCAACGAAACAAAGGTTTTAGTTTGCTCATCAAATTCTCTTTTATAAGATCTGATTTGACCGTTAAGAGAAGCCTTGAAATCAATAACATCTGTTTTCCGATCTTGGATTGTCAATTTGTATTCATGGAGAATTAAGTCCATTAAATAATCTTTGAGATTATTAACTTGATCTGGTTTGCAAATCACGAGTAGATCATCGCAATATCTTCTGTATACAAACCCTTCTTTAATTCCTTTTTTATGAATTTTCTTATCAAATTCCGTTAAATAAATATTTGATAGCAGGGCGCTCATTGATGAGCCCTGGGGTATTCCGCTTTTCTTTAAAGCCCATTTCTTCTGATCTTTATCAAAAAGGCTGTTAACCGTTAACAACTTCCGCTTTCGTAGGATCTCAATTTTATCATGAAAAGAGGCTCCATTATACTCATTTGGTATCAGATCTAGTAGAGACTGATAACCTTTTGGTGTTATTTTCTGCCCTTTAAATTTCTTCTGTTGCTCTTTTTCGATCTTTTTGAGATCTATTTTGAAATGCTTGAGCAAACTGGTGTAGTTGACGTAACTGTATTTCGTCAGGGAGCGAAACACTTTGTATTGATCCAGAGGTAAATCATCCTGATCAATAACTTTACACCACATTTTTTTTAGAATCGCATGGTCTATATTGTCAAAGTACCCTTTAATATCTAAGGCTATTACAGAACATTCTCCATTTTCTGAATATGCTTTTTTGACTTGATCAAATGCTTCTTTTGCAAATTGAATGTTACACTTGCCATCCAAATCGCTTCTGTAGGCAAGAACAACTTCTTGGAAGCCTCTCTCATGAATATACTCCTGATATGCATTGTTAATCGCAAAAGCATAAAAGCCGTAGATATAAGTATCAAAGTGAGAGGCGAAAGAAATTGGACGGATTTTGGTTTCCAAATCATACTCCCCACCGTCAGGGTTGTCCATATCCTCCTGCCATTTATACCGAGGCGTTTTTTGAAGGATTTTCACTAGGGGTGTGAAATTATAATTTTTCATCCGCTTCATTGAAGGATCTGAGAGCAAAGCTAGAAGTCTGTCTTTGTCCTTCGGGAAGTTGAAGTAAGGATCAAACTGCGGGTAAGTTTTAAGTTCAAAGTCCTCTTCGACTTTTTCAACATAAGCATCCCACAATTCTTTTGTAAAAATTGGTTTCATAAGCATTTTTCAATGGGAGCCTGGGCCATGGATATATCGGCAAGCCGATACCGTGTATTTTAACACGTCCCCCAATCCACAGAGGAGTTTCACCTCACTGGGGCCCTATCTCCATCCCTTGGCGGATCATATTTCTATGCCGCACTCCAGATCGCAACTCAGCGTTTCCGCTTCCAACAACCTGACCCGAATTCACATTCGCGGTATTAAATCCTCACTAACGCAAGGGTTAAGGGGAAAATTGAACAAACGTATAAGAATCAGTACAATGAATGACTTAATTAACTTTACAACTATTCTGATATGTATGGGAATAATATCAGTACTAGTCTATCTGTCAGTGCCAGAGCACCTGACAAACTGGGCAAGAATATTGCTTCTAATCAAGGAAACCATTAACTTAAACTATACACCAACAAACCTTTTCTGATTACTCAGAAATACTTTGAAGCATTCTGTCTTATTCAATGTTTATGCCACTCTGATTATCAGGACAATATGGCAGTTTGAGGCTCCAACGCCTCCCGCAACACCTGCTGCAAAAGCAACTCATTTTGCTGCTGACTTTCTTTAATGCTGACCTCCAACTCATCACAATACTGCATCAACTCATCCAACTTGGCGACTATGCGTTGTTGTTCGGAGAGTGGGGGGAGTGGAATATTAATATTATTAAGAATCGTAAGGCTTAGGAATGGCTGCAAACCACCTTTTGTAAGCTCCGCATAGATTTCATCTCTTTTCCAAACGAAATAGTAATTCAATAACTTGTTGGAAACTAAGCCTTGATTGAATTTAAGAATTGCTGTGTTTTTAAAGCTGAATTCAAAATCTATATCAATAATGGCAGGCGTTCCACAGCCAGCCCCAATATTGACAACTAGCAATTCTCCTTTTTTAGGATAAGCTTTATTGTGGAGTTCTCTGTGAAATTTTTCAGCTACGTAATGACAATTATCCCAATCAATAGAATCGGTTTTTACATGAGTTGCTGCTATATACGGAAAGCCTTCTGATACCTTAGGGGGTGTATTATGAAAGCCATCAGTTATTTTAAAACAAATCTCCCCCAACCTACACCACACCCAATTCTCAGGAATCTCAAAAGGTATGTCCGCTAAGGTGATGGATGGAAGTGGTTTTTGCTTCTTGATTTCATTCTCCTTAATCAAGCGTTCTTTTTCGGCTTTGATTTTTTCTAAAAGAGCCGAAGCAGGTTGATCCTTGGGGTCTTGTGGCACCAATTTACCCTGCATGGCTTCCCGCAAAAAGGCCTGGCGGAGTTGCTTTACTAAATCGAGTTGGTGGGTGAGTTCTACTCCCAAATCATTACTTTTTTCTTCTAGTGTTGAATACTGTTCTACAAAGTCAATTTGAGCTTCAATGGGAGGCACAGGAATTTCAATCTGAGCAATTTCTTTCATTGGCAAAGTCACATTTGCCATACCTCTCATACGGCCAACCAATTCCTTTTCTCTATTGAGGTCGAGAAATCTGTATAGGTAGTCAGCTCTAAGAATGTTTTCGTCATTCGGCATTACAACGCAAAGAATATTGCCTACGGCAAACTTCCCCGATTGAAAATGAATCCTCTTTAAGCTTCTATGTCCGTGACCTGTTGAAGAAACCAAAGGAATCACCACCGCATTTCCTTCAAAGTGATATTCGTTATGGGACAATCTTTCTTCTGCTGTAACCACAAGAGGGAATTCTCCGGCAGTTGCCTTTTGAATTCCTATTTTGCCTTTTTCTATTATGCACAGTTCTCCGATTGTTTTCTTCACCCAACTCATTGTACGGCTGCTCTTATTTGGTTGAGTAATTCATGGCTCTTATCAAAAGAACCATCTAACATGGTCATTAACTCTGAGCTCGAATGCTCAATAGTTTCTTCCTTTTGGTTCGGGTTCTTAATGTCCAAATCATAGTTGCGGTCTATAATGGTTTGGATATCCACTTTCCAGCTTAGCTCGCTTTCCTTGCGGTCGTTCCACCATGCTTTTATCGGGTCAAACTCTTTGAGTTGCAGCGGTCGGGTTTTGTTGTAGGCTTTTTGTCCTTCGGGCAGGCGGTGTTCGTAATACCACACTTCTTTGGTGGGTTCACCTTTGGTAAAAAACAACAAATTAGTGGCTACCGTGGCATAAGGCTGAAACACGGAGTTGGGCAAACGGATAATGGTGTGCAGGTTACATTCTTCCAATAGCCGTTGGCGTACCCGTTGCTTTACGCCATCACCGGTCAAAGAACCATCAGGCAACACAATCCCTGCTCGTCCGCCATTTTTCAACAAGTGAATCATCAAGACCAAAAAGAGGTCGGCACTTTCCTTGGTGCGGAAGTTCTGCGGAAAGTTGTTTTCGTTGTTGTTGGCTACAATACCCCCAAAAGGCGGATTCGCCAAAATAGCATTCACACGGTTTTTCTCGGTGTAGTTGCTTAGTGGTTGGTCCAAACTATCACGGAAACTGATGTTGGGCACCTCCATGTCGTGCAAAATGAGATTAGTGGTCGCCAGCAAATAGGGTAGCGGTTTGTATTCCCAACCAATGATGTTCTTGGCAATGCTTTCCCGTTCTTCTATACTGTTGGCCTGGGTTTTCAAATGCTCAATTGCAGCCGTGAGGTAGCCGCCCGTTCCGCAACTTGGGTCCAAAATCTTTTCGCCCAATTGCGGATTGATCATTTCACAAATAAACTCGGTAATGGCTCTGGGTGTGTAGAACTCGCCACTTTTACCCGCACTTTGCAGTTCCTTTAAAATGGTTTCGTAGAGTTCGCCAAAGGCATGACGGTCCTTGGCAATGTTGAAGTCAATTTCGTTGAGTTTGTTCAACACTTTGCGGATATTGATACCGCTTTTCATGTAGTTGTTGTTGCCTTCAAACACCTCACGTACAATCAAAGCACGCTTGTTGGCCAAATCATCACTCAAACCTACTTTTAGGTTGCGTAGCGTAGGGAACAGCTTTTGGTCAACGAACTGTTGCAGCTCGTCACCCGTCATGCCTTCATCATTGCCTGCCCAAGCTTCCCAATGCAGTTCATCAGGAATGGGGCTTATGTATTCGTCATTGAGCACTTCCAGTTCTTTGTCTTTGTCGGAGAATATTTTGAGAAACAGCATCCATCCCAACTGTTCAATGCGTTGTGCATCACCGTTTAGGCCGGTGTCTTGCCACATGATTTTACGAATGCTATCTATTATTCCTTTGAGATTGGCCATTTATTTCTTTTTGTATCGTTCAATTTAAAATCCCGAAGGGATTGCATGTTTATAGATTAATATTCGATTCTTATTTATTCGACCCCATCGGGGTCGCACTTATCTCAACATTGCATTTTCTATAAACATCTGACCCTTTCTGGGTCCTTTACCATCTCCTCCTTGCTTTATTCTTCAAAATCTAATCCCGAAGGGATTTCATGTTCATAGAAAAATATTGGTTCATTGATCTCCGACCCCATCGGGGTCGCACTTATCAAAACATTTTATTTTCTATAAGCATTTGACCCTTTCTGGGTCTTATTCAATCCATTCGAAGAGGTATTCATCTTTGTGTTCTATTTGATACTTGGTTAAAAATTCTTTGTACTCTTCTTTGAACGTTCTTTTTTGATGGTGCTCTTTTTGATTTTTGATATATCCAATCACACTATCCAATGCCGAATGGGAATAAGAAAATGCCCCATAACCTTCTTGCCATTGAAATTTGCCACTCACAAATTTTTTCTGATTGACAAATTCATTGCTGGCCTTCTTAATTTCTCTCACTAAATCGGATAAACAACAAGATGGGCGCATGCCGATTAAAATATGGATGTGGTCGGGCATTCCATTAATTGCTAAAAGCTTTTGTTCCTTGTTAGTCACTATCCCTGTAATGTACTTATATAATTCTTCTTCCCACGGGTATTGAATTAGGCTCTTACGACCTTTTACCGCCATGACCACTTGAATATAGATTTGGGAGAAAGTACCTGGCACTATGCTCCTGTTTTATATAGTTCTTGTTCCAATTCTTTAATTGCCTCAACATATTTTTTCTTTCCACCGAAAATTCCGTTTACAATTTCTAATGCAGAACCATAATCTGTCAATGGTTTCACTTTTAGAATGTCCATGCTTTCAATGTTGGTTACACCTTCGTCTGCATATTTATCGAGTAAAGTCTCCAACACCTTTCTGGCTTGTTCACCATATTTGGTGAAGTAGTCTCGCTTTTTCACATTGTTGGCTCGTTCTTTTCGGGTAAGAGGCGGTTGTTCAAATGCTACGTGACAGATTAGGTCGAATAAATCCACTTCACGGTTTACCGCATCTCGTAAGGCTTCAACCAACACGCCTTGCTCTTCCAGTTCTTTAATGATGACTTCTTTCTTGTCTATGCTGTTCCATCGGTTCAGAAAATCATCCAAGGAAGCGTATTGTCCTTTTATTAGGTCTTTGGTGTGGTCTTTTAGACTGGTTGTAATCGGTTTGCCGTTGTTGTCGAAATACATTTCTCTGCTTATCAAGATCGAAACGTCCACACCATTGACATACACCTTTTCTCTTGGTTCGTGTACTTTGCTGGTAGGTGTTTGAGGTTGTGGGTATCGTATCTCAGGTACTATTTCAATTTCCTCTCCCGTTTCCTCGTCAAAGATGGGCGTGTCAATGTTTTCTTCTTCATCTATAATGCCACCAAGGTCTGTTTCTTCTGAAACAGGTTTTATGCGGATGGGATCACCGTCAAAGTCTTTATCTGCAAATAAGTCCGTGACATTTCTAAAGTCGATTATGGTGAAATACATCTTACCGAACTCCTCATTGATACGGGTTCCTCTACCCACAATCTGCTTAAACTTGGTCATAGATTTTATCTCTGCATCCAGCACTATGACTTTACAGGTTTGTGCATCTACACCTGTGGTCATCAATTCAGAAGTTGTGGCAATCACAGGGTAGGGCTCTTCAGGATTAATGAAATTGTCGAGTTCTCTTTTTCCCTCATCATTGTCACCTGTAATCTGCATGATGTACTTGTAGTTTTGGGCTACTAGGTCAGCGTTCAGGTTTGAAAGAGCAGAACGCATTCGTTCTGCATGGTCAATATCTGTACAGAATACAATGGTTTTTGCAAAACGGTCGTACCCTTTTAAAAACTCGGTTAATTTTCGTGCTACAGCCTGGGTGCGTTCTTCGATAACCAGATGTCTGTCAAAATCCTTTCTGTTGTAAACCCGGTCTTCCACCTCATTTCCATCCTTATCCTTTTTACCTTGTTCCGGCCTCCAGCCTTCAGCATCTACATTCAGGTTGACTCTTACAACTCGATAAGGAGCTAAGAAACCATCATCAATTCCTTGTTTAAGAGAATAGGTGTAAAGAGGTTCTCCAAAATATTCACTGTTCGAAACTTCATCGGTTTCCTTTGGTGTAGCAGTCAAGCCTATATGTATTGCTTTCTTGAAATAGGTCAGGATTTCTCTCCAAGCACTGTCTTCTTTTGCACTTCCTCTGTGACACTCATCAATAACAATTAAGTCAAAGAATTCAGGAGAGAAGTCTTTATACGCATCTTCAACACCTTCAGCATTTGTGAGGCCTTGATATAGACCTAAAAAAACCTCATAGGCCTTATCTTCTGTATCAATTCCTCTTTTCTTGTTGCTCACTAATTCCTCCTTACCATCATTTCTGCTGACAACCTTTTTCTTAATAATTGTCATTTTATCCTTGAAATGCCTGAAGTCACCTCTTCTAGTTTGGTCTATTAGAGCAGTTCTGTCGGCTAAAAAAAGAATCCGCTTTTTGGCACCACTTTTCCAAAGTCGGTGAATGATTTGAAAAGCTGTATAGGTTTTACCCGTTCCGGTTGCCATAACTAACAGAATTCTGTCCCGACCTTTTGCGACTGCTTCTACCGTTCGGTTTACAGCAATTTGTTGGTAGTATCTTGGGCTTCTTCCACTTCCGTCAAAGTAGTAATCTTGTGCAACTACCTTTTCAGCTTCTTGTGTTTCAATGCCTTTGTATTTCTTGTATTTCTGCCACAGTTCTTCTGGAGTTGGGAAGCTGTCAATACCTAGTTCAGTTTCAACATTACCGTCAGTTGCCGTTCGGTCATGAAAAACAAATCCGTCACCGTTGCTACTAAACACACAAGGAATGTCTAAAATTTTAGCATAGTCCAAAGCTTGTTGAATTCCTGCACGTACGGAATGTTTATTGTCTTTTGCTTCAACAATTGCAATTGGAATATTTGGTTTGTAGTAGAGAATATAGTCGGCACGTTTTCTCGCACCTCTTGCAGTCATTTTTCCCCTCACATAGATTTTACCATCTGTGAATGATACTTCTTCAAGTAGCTGTGTCAATTTATCCCAACCTGATTTTTCAATAGCAGGAGTAATGAACTTGGTGCATATATCTCTTTCTGAAAGGTCTTTTTTGTTCATGCTCTAATTCTCGAAATATAATTTACCAAAGTACATAATTATGTCCATGCGTTGGTTAAAAAATGGCTGCTTTGCTTTTTCAGCATTGGCTCGTTTAATCGCAAAGAACAAAATGTGCCATTTGTGCGGTCGGTTTTTAGCATGTGCCCAAACATCTGAATAAACTCAACTTACTGTGCCTATTGCGTTTATATCGCCTATAGCCGCAGATTTTTTTAGTAATTAAAGCAGATGTTTTTATTTTATTTGAATGTAATTTTTGAAACCTTAATATCCTAGTGATTTGATGGGCTTTTTAGGGAAGGAAGAAGACGGAAGACCGAAGACCGAAGCACGGAGCACCAAGCACCAAGCACCAAGCACGAAGCACAGGGTACGAGGGCTGTACTGAGTATAGCCATTTTGCCTTGTGGGTAAAAACCTTCTCCCTAGATTTTCGGTTTCTGCCATCCATTGTTGTATTGAGCGCCTATTAAACCATTTGCTTCGGTATCGGTTCCAAAATTCTTTTGTGCTTCGTCCCAATACACCTTGCGCCCCGTCTTAAAGGCGATATTGCCCATATGCGCATTGATTGCAGCCGTACTTCCTGAAGATGGCGGGCATTTGGCAAATGAAGGATCACCTTTGGCGATGGCCGCGATAAAATTCTGTGTATGGAAATCCAAATAGTTGCCCTTTGTGGTTGCTGGAGCAATTTCTGTCATAAAAGTCTTTCGCTGGCCGTCAACTTGTTCATCTTCCACAATTACCTCAAAGCCTCCCCTATTCAATACTAGTGTTCCATTGTTTCCAATAAAGGCAATGCCCTCATTTCTGCCATAATTTCCATTGTCAATGCCTGTGGCATGTTCCCAAAGCATATTGAATTTTTCGTACTCAAAAACAGCCTGGAGCGTATCAGGCGTTTCCGAGGCGTCATCAGGATATGCTAATTTACCTCCCGAGGCCATTACTGATTTAGGGGCTCTGGCCTTCATGGCATACAAGGCGATGTCAATCTCATGAACACCCCAATCCGTCATTAAGCCTCCAGCATAATCCCAATACCAGCGGAAATTAAAATGGAATCGATTTGGGTTAAAGGCCCTTGTTTTAGCTGGCCCCAACCACATTTTATAGTCTACGCCATTCGGTGCAGCACTGTCGGGTTGAACTGCGACTGGTTTCATCCAGCCTTGGTAGGCCCAAACTTTTACCAAACGAATATTACCCAACTGACCACTTTGAACGATATCAATGGCTTTGGCATAATGTGTTCCACTCCTTTGCCACTGCCCTACTTGCACCACCTGCTTGTTGTACTTGAGAGCAGCCGCCTCCATGATGTAACATTCTTCAACAGAATTGGCCAAAGGCTTTTCTACATAAACATGTTTGCCCGCCTCCAGGGCATCCACCATGATTTTGCAATGCCAATGATCTGGTGTCCCGATGATTACAGCATCAATGTCTTTATTCTCTAATAATTTCCGATAGTCTTTGTAGGTCGTAATTGCATTGTCCCTGTATTTCTTATAGTCTTCTTTGCGCCTTGCCAATACGCTATCGTCCACATCACACAAAGCGATACACCTTACATTTTTCATTTGTAAATGAGAGTGGATATTCGACCAGCCCATGCCATTACAACCGATCACGGCCATGTTAACAATATCATTCTGTGATGCCATTTGGGCAGCCGATAAAAACGAAGGAAATGCCCCCATCCCTAGCGCGACTAAGGACGATGATTTGATGAAATTTCTACGCGTTTGATTCATTGTAATAGGTTGTGGGAAAAGGTTAAAACGATTCATTATTAGCGGCTTAGAAGTTAGGGAAAAATATTTGAAGACGGAAGAGGGAAGACTGAAGTCGGAAGTCGGAAGTCGGAAGTCCGAAGACGGAAGTCCGAAGCTGTCCATTTACTACAAAGGCAACGATAAAAAGCCTTCTTTCCCTGAGGAACGAAGGGCCTAAGAGTTGGAAGTCCGAAGCACGAAGTATGAGGTATGAGGCACTGAGCACTAGGCACTAGGCACTAGGCACTAGGCACGAATTACGAATTACGAATTACGAAGCACTAAGCTTTGTGGATTATCAGCATTTCACTGATTGTATTTATTGTAATGTTTTGTTCCGTTATTTCAGCTTTTTGATCTGCGCATTCCCCACAATACTCTTCAATTGGCTTATGGCAATTTGGTTGAGTTTGAGCAAGCGTTCGCTTTGGACTAAGTTCATTTTTATAAATTCGGCATTCATACTTTCTATATTGGCCAAAACCAATAATTGCTCAATGGTAGCATGGTCTCTTATATTGCCCTCAGTATTTGGATTTTCATCTCTCCATTGTCTGGCTGTTTTTCCAAATAGGGCTACGTTGAGCACATCGGCTTCATTGGAATATATTAGGTTGGCTTGCTCTCTGGTAATGGTGTTGGGTATTATATGTTCTTTGATAGCATCAGTATGTATGCGATAATTGATTTTGCTAAGGGTACGGTGCAAATTCCAAGTAAGGTTTAGTCGGTCGTTTTCATCTTCCTTGAGGCGTTGAAATTCTTTAATTAAATACAACTTGAATTCGGGGCTTAACCAACTGCCAAACTCAAAGGCCAGGTCTTTGTGAGCGAAAGTGCCACCGCCATACCTTCCCGCCTTAGATATAATGCCTATGGCGTTGGTGGCGTTTATCCACTTTTTAGGAGTTAGGTTAAAGCTGTTTAATCCAGCTTGGGTTTTAAAGGTTACGAATTCGTTACCTTTAAAATCAGGGTTGTTCATTTCTTCCCAAATGCCTAAAAACTCTAAAGTATTTCGGTTTCGCATCCAACTGTAAATCATGGTGTCATCACCAAAACCTTTTACCATATCGGTAAGGGAGATGAAATCAGATGTGTCTTTTTGAAGGATCGCTATTTCAACCCCCTTTACAATGATTACTTTATTTTTTGCCATTTTAATTTACTTCATCCTATGCTCATTAGTCTTAGATGCCATTACAACCGATCACAGCCATATTAACAATATCATTCTGAGATGCCATTTGAGTAGCTAATAAAAAAGGAGGGAATGCCCCCATCCCTAGCGCGACTAGGGAGGATGACTTGATGAAGTTTCTGCGCGTTTGATTCATTGTAATAGGTTATGGTAAGGGTGAGAAATTACTTTTAAAAATTCAATAATTAGTGGCTAAGAAGTTAGGGAAAAATATTTGAAGACGGAAGAGGGAAGACCGAAGTCGGAAGTCCGAAGTCGGAAGACCGAAGTCGGAAGCTGTCCATTTACCACAAAGGCAACGATAAAAAGCCTTCTTTCCCTGAGGAACGAAGGGCCTAAGAGCTGGAAGTCCGAAGATGGAAGGACATAAAAAAACCGTCTGAAAATTGCTTTCAGACGGCTTCTTTTAAGGTTAGTGATTTTCTATTTCGATTTTTTGATCACGATGGCATCTACAGATTTTTGTTTTACCAAATTATTGAATCCTGGCAAATCATTTTCCATAATGGTTTTAAGCTGGGCCAACTCAGCATCAATTTGTTGTGTAAGTTCCACTCTCACCGTCTCTGCCTGAGCTGTTGGTGCATAATGACCACTGCCGACAACGCCTGTCAATGCTCCCAGTTTATTGTTCAATCGAATTGGGAAGTTCAATGGATCTTGTCCTGATCTGTTCTTGGTTTGATAAAGGGCTTCTTCAATAGTTGTCATTTTTTCTAGCAAGGTCTTGCCAGCTTCAACCACTTCTTTGTATTGATCATCACCTTTGATTTTACCCATCAAATCATTCATTTGCTCACGTGCCGAACGAATATCTTTGATCGCTCTGTGCGTTTCAGTCATCTTATCCCTTACTTTAATCAAGAAATCGAATTGAGCTTGCAAATCAGCGTCTGTTGAGCCATAACGAGGATCTTTCAACAATTTGAATTTTTGCTCGTGCGTCTCGTCTCCAACAATAAGTTTTGCAGTATATTCTCCAGGGGCAGCCATTGGCCCTCTTAAACTGGCAGACCACATGATCAGTCCTTCAAAACCTTCAGCATCATCGTACATCATGTTCCAGTTGAAGGAGTTAAGGCCAGCTTTAGGCTTCAACGGATAGGATTTAATCAGTTTACCAAAGTTGTCATACACCTCCATCTTTGCCTTTACTTCCTTGGCAGGCTCTTCTTTCATGTTATAATACATCTCAGCTCCTCCTGCCTTGTTCGTACCATACAGCAAGCTTGGATCAAAGCTGCTTCCTCCTCTTCTTCCAAATCGGAAGCCTGCACTAATTCTATAAGCATCCATGGGTTTGAAAAAATGCACTGGCTTGCTTGCCACCTCATCTGACAATTGGTGAAGCAAAGTCAGGTCATCAATAATCCAAAAAGATCGTCCTTGCGTAGCCGCAATTAAATTATCGTCTTTTATGGCCAAATCTGTAATGGGCACAATTGGCAAATTCATTTGGAAAGGTTTCCAAGAAGCACCATCATCGAACGAAATGAACATTCCACGCTCTGTACCAGCATAAAGTAACCCAGCACGTTTTTGATCTGCACGAACTACTCTTGTGAAATAATCATTAGGAATACCATTGGTGATTTTCGTCCATGTTTTTCCATAATCCTTTGTTCTGTATAAGTAAGGCTGGTAGTCGCCAAGTTTGTACTGAGTACCCGCTACATAAGCTCCACCCTTTACAAAAGGATCGGCATCGATGCTATTGATCATTAAGTACTTTGGCATATCTGGTGAAGTCACGTTTTCCCAATTTTTGCCTCCATCTCTTGTCACGTGGATCAAACCATCATCAGAACCAGCCCAAATCAAATCCTTTTCATAAGGCGATTCAGTAGCAGCAAAAATAGTGGCATAGTATTCTACAGAAGTATCATCATAGGTAATTGGCCCACCTGATTTACCCAATTTATCTGGCTCTGCCCTTGTCAAATCTGGGCTAATTAGCTCCCAGCTTTGGCCTTCGTTGTAGGTGACGTGTAAATGATTAGAAGCAGTATAAAGCTTCTTTGCACTGTGAGGTGAGAAGAAAATAGGGAAGTTCCACTGGAAACGGTACTTATAATCTTCAGCACCATGTCCCATTGGGTTATCTGGCCAAGCATTGATGTTTCTATCAATACCTTTTGAATGATCTTGTCTGGTTAAAAATCCGCCATAACTACCGCCATATACAATTTCTGGATTTGAAGGATCTGGCGCGATATGAGCACTTTCTCCACCAGCAGTAGACTCCCAATCATCCTCTCCGATGAATGGCCCAAAAGATCTATGCGCAATCCGAACAGTAGAATTGTCTTGTTGTGCGCCATAAATTCTATAAGGGAAATGATTGTCTGTTACCACTCTGTAGAATTGCGCAGTTGGCTGATTATCAGGCGTAGACCATACATCTCCACCATCGTATGAAACTTGTGCGCCACCGTCATCAGCAATGACCAAGCGGTTGTTGTCTTCTGGGGCAATCCATAAATCATGGTGGTCACCATGTGGTGCGTTTCTTTGTCGGAAAGTTCTACCACCATCCGTTGAAGTGTGATAGCCAACATTCATGACATAGACCTTATTCTCATCTTGAGTATCGGCATATATTCTGGAATAGTACCATGCTCTTTGTCTTAGTCCACGATCAGAATTCATCATTCTCCATGTTTCACCAGCATCATCAGAGCGGTAAACACCACCATCATTTGCTTCAATAATGGCATAAACGCGATCTGGGTTTACAGAAGAAATTGAAACACCGCTTATCCCAATTGGGCCTTTAGGCATTCCTTGATTTTCAATTACATTCTTCCAAGTCTCTCCACCGTCTGTTGATTTCCAAATAGCAGAACCTTCTCCGCCAGAAGTCAAGCTATAAGGCGTTCTTCTTACCCTCCATGTGCTCGCCATCATAAAGTCAGGGTTATTAGGATCATAACTCACATCTACAGCACCTGCATCGGCATTGGCGAAAAGCACACGTTTCCAGTTTTTACCTCCATCTGTTGATTTATAAATGCCCCTTGTATCGGATGATTTGAACAAATCGCCCATTACCGCAGCCCAAACCACATTAGGATTAGTGGGGTGGATCTTAATTCGGCCAACATGCATTGCATCTTTAAGTCCGATGTTCGTCCAAGTTTTACCTGCATCGGTGGATTTCCACATGCCTTCAAAACCTGAAGAAACATTTCCTCGGACGGTTTCTTCTCCCTGCCCTACGTAGATGATTTTATTATCTGACTCACTTACAGCAACGGCTCCTATTGAACCACCGAAGAAGCCATCGGATATATTGACCCAAGTTTCTCCTCCATTTTCAGTTTTCCAGACGCCACCACCAGTAGCACCCATATAAAAAAGTTTTGGTTTGCCGGGCACGCCTGTTACCGTACCAGCCCTACCTCCTCGATACGGCCCTATAGAGCGCCAATTGATTTGGTTGTAAATTTTGGACTGAAGGTCTTCCTTGGGAGCGGAAGCCTGCTGGTTTTTTCTGCTTTTCTGTCCTTGAGCATCAAATGCAAACAACAGAGCAACGAAAACCAGAAGTAAGCCCAATTGATTAAAAGTGGTTTTTATCTTATTCATAGTTGTGATTTTTGGTGAACGCTAAACAGCGCAATTCTCTACCTGAAAAGATAAAAACTCAAAAGCAAAAAGAGAGCTAAGCTCTCTTATTTTACATGAATGGAACAAATTTTGGGAGGAACGAACAACTTCGAATAAAGGACAGTTCGATTACTCTAAAACCTTATAGATATAAAGGTTATTAAGGTCGGAAAGATAATTGGCCCTAGGCATACCCGCAGTAGCCTGCACTTTTCTGAATTCTTCTAAAGTGTATTCTCCGATCAAATAATCACTTTTGTCATAGACTTTGACCAAATCCTGGACATCCTCTTCTATTTCAATAAAGTTGTAATTGGCATCTTTCATGGCCCTGTTCAAAATCGCCTGATGTTCCTTATCAAGCGCTGTATTTTCATTCATTGTTGGCGGGGTGTTGTAACGGTCTACAAGGAATGCAACGAGGGCGGTGAAGCCAATGAAAGCGAGTGCTGACATTGCTTTTTGTACATTTGATAGTTTCATATTTCCCTCCTTTTTTTAAGTGTATGGAATCGATTGCTATGTTGCAAATCAAAAACTACTGAATGTACTGTATTTAAAGGAATATTCCTACTATTATTCTGACCAAAGTATTTTTATCAGAATTATCAACGTTATATGAAGTGAATTTCAAAATTACCTAAAACAAAAAAGCCACCCTGTAGGTGGCTTTTCCATTTGAATATTTTGAAGTCTTACTCTGCGATGCGATAAATCGCGATACTACCAGATTTGACCAAGAGGTCTGCCTTGTTCAATAAAACTTTAAGACTCTCCTCCTCGATAACATCACCTTTGGCCAAGGCAGTCTCTGCCACGAGTTTATTTTGTGCATCAAAGATTTTAATCTTCTGAATCTCTTCTGCCACTACAATGATTGGCTCTTCCTGAACATCAGCATATGCTCTTTCAAGAATTTCCATTTCTACTCTTTCCTCATCGTTTAAATCATCATTCGAAGTTTCCCCGAATGAATTGAAAGCTGCAAAGACTGTGATCAAAACGGCTAGTGCTATTGCTACTACCAGCGACCACATTTTTTGATGTTCTAATACTCCTTTCATGACCATTTTACTAATTGTTGTTTGTTGTGTTTTCACTTTTATTTTTACTGTGTTTAGGTTCTTCTATTAAGCTTGATTCTAAGCTGTTTTTAAGCGTTTAATCTCTACTCTCTATCAGACGACAAAGTTCAATAAAAGTTTCTCATTCATGGTAAAAAAAGAATAATATTTTTTTCAACCCATATAAAGGAAACTCAAACAGAATAATCTATTGAATTAATGATTACCAACAAAAAAGCCCCGACATGTCGAGGCTTAAATGAAAAATTTAATTTGGCTAACCTATGGCTTGCCTTAAATCTTCTATTAAATCTTCTACATCTTCAATACCAACGCTCAGTCTTATCAAAGAATCTAGCAGCCCTACTTTCATTCTTTCTTCTCTCGGAATCGCCCCGTGTGTCATGGTAGCAGGATGATTTGCAAGCGATTCTACCCCACCTAACGATTCGGCCAAAGCAAAGTGTTTGAATTTTTCCATCACCCTGAAAGATTGTTGCATATCGTCTTCTTTGAAAACGAAAGAGATCATTCCTCCGAAACCTCGCATTTGCGACTTTGCAATTTCGTGATTGGGATGGGTTTCAAATCCAGGCCAGTAAACCTTACCAACTTTTGGATGATTGGCCAAGTAATTGGCTACCTTCTCTCCATTTTCACAATGCCTTTGCATCCTCAGGTGCAGGGTTTTAATGCCTCTTAATACTAAAAACGCATCTTGAGGACCACAGACCGCACCACATGAGTTTTGAATAAAGGCTAATTCAGCTGCCAACTTATCGTTGTTCAGGGCTAAAGCTCCCATAACGACATCTGAATGTCCACCCAAATATTTTGTAACCGAATGCATCACGATATCAGCACCCAAATCGAGCGGGTTCTGTAAATAAGGCGTAGCAAAGGTATTATCCACCCCTAAAAGTATTTTGTGCGCTTGAGCAATGGCAGCGGCACCTCTGATGTCTATGATATTCATCATTGGATTGGTTGGTGTTTCAATCCAAATCAGTTTGGTGTTGGTGTTAATGTAGTTTTCTATGTTAGTGACATCCTCCATCGAAATGAAGTGGAACTTGATGCCATACTTAGCGAAAATTTTAGTGAAAATCCTGTACGTACCTCCATACAGATCATCTCCCGTTATAACTTCATCGCCAGGCTTTAATAGCTTGATTACAGCATCAATTGCTGCCAATCCCGATCCGAAGCACAATCCGTATTTCGCATTTTCCAACGCGGCAATGCTGTCTTGCAGGGCAAATCGGGTTGGGTTTTGAGTTCTAGAGTATTCAAAACCCTTGTGATCGCCTGGCGAACGCTGTACATAGGTAGATGTTTGATAAATGGGCGTCATAATAGCGCCTGTGGTTGGATCTGGTTTTACCCCAGCGTGCACTGCTTTGGTTCCAAATCTGGTGTTAGAGTTATTTTCCATTTTCCATTTGATTATCAATAAAGAAGGCCTCCATTTGCTTTTTCATTTCTTCTTTACTGAGGTTATAGTTAGGTGTTAAAGACATTTTGCCGGGGAATTGTTCCACCATCATCGTCTGAGTTGGGAAAGCGAACCTTACTCCCAGTTGTTCGGCCAGGCGATTTACTGAAAGCATGATTTCTTGTCGACATCTTAATTCATCATTCCAAGACGGGACCTTAAAGAACACATAAAGCATTACATCCAAAGATGAGGCTCCGTATTCATTTAGAAATATATTGTAGTAATCCTTTCGGGTTTCTGGATGATTTAAAACTATCTTTTCGATACCCTGAACAAAAACTTCGATCAAATTAGCTGGAGTATCGTAAGTGATGGCCAGCTTTGTGAAATAACGTCTGTATTGCCTCCTTCCGTGGTTATCTACAGTGCGGTTAGAAATCACACTATTCGGTACATACATTACTGAATCTCTGAAAGTCCTGATTCGGGTTGATCTAAAACCTACTTCTTCCACTGTTCCATCTACCTCATCAGAAGTTATCCAATCGCCAATCTGAAAAGGGCGATCAATAAATATCATCACAGAGCCAAAGAAATTCTTGAGAGTATCCTGAGCCGCCAGGGCAACGGCCAATCCACCAATTGAAAGCCCTGTAATCAAGGGCCAAATATCAAACTTAAGTCCTTTTAGGATTGCTATAAAGCCCACCAAAACCACAAAAGTCTTAAGGATTTTTCGCACCAAAGGCACCAGCTGATCATCTAATGTATTTTCAGATTTCTCGGCAACCCGTTTCAAATATGCGCCAAGAATATCCACCATTTTGTAAAAAAATACGGTAGCAAATAATGGAAGCAGTGCATTTAGGGCCAAAATCAAATATTTCGAAAAGGCAATTGGTAATTGTAACGTTGGAATCAGAAGACTGACAAACGCAAAAACCAATAGCAAACTAAAGGGCTTGGCTACAGGCAAGATCAGATTATTGGCCAAATCTACTTTTCCATAATGATGGAGGAGTTTGAAGATAATACTCTTCAAAATGATGGTGAGTACGAAATGCAAGGTAAATGCGATCGTGATAATGATCAGACCACCTGCCAACTGCCAAAGATGCAATCCTACAAATTTCCTCGATCCGATTTTTGGCAAAAGATTGAGTAATTTATCTGTCCCGAAAGGATATACAGTCTTGTGAATTTGGTCTATTTGCTGTACGGTTTTGCTAGCGTAAAGCCATTGCCCTCCTTCCTTTTGAACATAAACATCTGGAAACTCTTTAAAGAGTATATACCTGTTTTTCGAGATCGTACTATCAAAATAATCATTGCTACGAGGCACTTCATCAAGGTAAATATAGCTTCCAGAACCATCGAAAATTTGTTTCAACTCAATGGAAAGGTTTTCTAGCTCCTCTTCAGAAAAGCCTGAACGAGAAAGCGACTTTGCCGCTTGCCCCGGTAGGTAGGTGTCTTCTTGGAGGTATTTTAAATGATTATAAATTACCTCGTATGGAGAATTAAAGCGAGAAGGAAGACTATCCTTTTGCGCTAGAATTGTCTCTGTACTCAGTAAAAAAATCAATGAAAAAAGTAAGTACCTCATCGCTTATTTTGCAAATGTATAAATCGCCATTTGATTGTCGAAATTCACAAGTAACTCATATTCTCGTTTATTTTGAAAGTAAAAAATACCAATTGGATTTTTCGTGAACCCACTTTTGAAAAGCCTGTCTGAGCCAGAATCATCAAAAATATTCAAATCGCCTGTCGTTAGATTTTGAATGACATAAAGCTCGCTGTCATTTCTGAAATTGTAATACTCAAAAACGAGCTGACCATCGGATGGAATATCCTTTTCAAACTTTTCAGCTCCTTTTTCATCAAAGAAGGTCAATCTTTGATTGTCTCTTTTCAATACCAAAAGCCTTGTATTCAGCTTATCTCGAACACCAATAAATTTGCTTTGGACAGAAGGCTTTAGCAGTTGATTGCGCGTTTTAATGGCTCCATTAAAATCAATTGTAATCAATTCTCCATCTTCGCTCACCAATTGAATGTTAGATTCAGTGAAGGAAGGCCCTTGTTTGATAAAATAATCGCCTGACAATCGTTTATTCAAATTAACTGGAAAACCGGGGTAAAAGTCTCCTTTTCGAGTAATTAGGTTCACCGAACCATTGGACTGAACCGCAACAAAACAATCTCTCCCCCTGATCCTTACGTGCTCTGGAGCAGCCAAAAGCGCTGATCCCATCGGCTTAGGATTCCAGCCTTCTAACTCATCACCATTCTTTTCGAGCAAATAAACATTGCCCCTTCTGTCCGTTGTGGCATAACGATAGTTCTTGCTATTGTCGTAGTCCACCACATTATATTGGATAATTGGCAATTCTGTTTGAATAGGTTTTGGGAAACCCTCCACGTGATCCCCGTTTCTGTCGATGATGTAAATGGAGGAATCGGTAAACATCAAGTATTGCAGCTTTTTATTGGCATAAAAATCTATCTGCTCAATACTACCATTTATTTTTCCATTCAATTTCTTCTTCCAAAGTAGATTCCCTGCCCTGTTCACAAGGTACAATTGGTTCATCTGGTCCTGAAAAATCAATTCTTGCTCACCATTGTTATGATTTTTTACTACAAAAGGTTTAGTGGTAATTAGGGTGTCTGCGAAAGCATTGATGGTCAGTTTTAAAACATCCTCATTCGATCGGTCGACTTGCTGAGTCTTTATTTGGGTTTGAATGACCTCATTGAAGGTCAATTCAGCACTGACCAAAATACTATTCGCGTTTGCGTTCACCTGATAACTAAAATTCTCAAAAGATGAAAAAAGCCTGTTATGAGTTTTAAAAAACTGTTTCCATTTGGGGTTGAAGGAATTGAGCAATGGATCCAAGGCATATTCAAAATTATTGAGCTGCGTGATATTGGCTTCTTGAACGAGGTTGTCGAGATAGCGTCTTTTGGCGGGTATCCTTCCCCATGTGTTTTCGGATTCATAATCGTTGAGTACTGCTTTTAAGGCATCGATCTTATCGCTCATCAAAAGCACATTATTGAAGAATGCGTAATAAGGCTTGCCCATCCCTTGAAACTCCTTTCCATATAAGGAGGAAAAGAAATCAGGATAATTGATGAATCGTATTTCGCTGGAAATGAAATTTTCAGAAAAAAGAGTATCCCCTTGCGCCCGGCTGGCACGCGAAAATTCACTGAGTAAATTGCTCGTACTTTCTACATCGGCCACCTCGGCCAACAATACTTTCGATTGATTCTTGTCTCCCAAATCAAGCTCTATTTCGCAGATCTCCGCATTTTGATAAGCAATGAACTCAGCTGCATTAAAATTTGGCAATTCAGCCGTTTTATTATTCCCTACACCAAACCACTTCACAAAAGTGGCAGAACTCGGTATAAAATTTTCTGCCTTGATCGGTGCATTTGAGGGTAATTCTAATAGAAATTCCTCGCTAATTCCCCCAATTCCTTTAAAGCTAATAGCGTTTTGGTTAGGCTCAATGCTAAAACTGAGTAGGCTAGAAAGTGTCTTTTGGTCCTTCACTGCTGAACCGCCCGTCAATACGTTATGAAGTCGAGTTAGACGATCGGTGTTGAGCACAAAATTTAATCCATTCACTTTTGAATCGAATTTTAGTGAAGACTTGATCAGCCTGAAATCATCCCCTTCAAAGGTCCTGATGACATCTTCTAACAAAACCGAATTGGAAGAAAGCACCAGATAACCGCCTGTTACCAAAAAGCCCCATTCACTCCCATTTCGCTTCGATTCGTAAATCACTTGATCATTAAAAACCCTTGCATTAAACTCAGTCTTTTCGCCATACCAAAGTTCAGCCAATGACTGTACATTGGCCGGAATCCAATCAAAGCCTTGAGCACCGATAAAAACCAGTGGCTCTATGCCACTATTCGAGGTCACGTGAAATGAAATGTAGAGCGGGTTTGTATTGATTTTGGATTTAAGCACTGAAGACTTCACCAATGAATCCACCCGAGTGTTGGCTTCAACCAAGCCATCTATAAAGGGCAAAATCTTCGCTTCATCCCACCAATCAAAACTGCCAAATTTTTGAATGGTTTGATCAAGGTTTTCGATCATCACCAAGCCCAAGCTGTTGCTTGGAATCAGGGTTTCGATTTTAGCAATGTCAGATTTCTTCAAAAAAAACCAATAGGCACTGAATAAAATCGTTAAGCCTAATGTAATCAAGAGTAAAACCTTCGTTTTCAAAGAGATTGAGATTTGTTTGATGGAATAATGGCGAAATTACACATTTCTAACTTACTCAACAGAACGGTTGAAAAGATTATAAATTCAGTAATCGAGTCAATTTTCTAAAAATTGCTTCCAACTAATTTTTTCAAAACTGGGTCAATTTGAATAGGTCAAAAGCTAAGCGCCAAGTTCAAGTATATTTCGGTTCTAGTTTTACTCAAAAGAATTATAGAATAGTTTGGCCTGATTTTTATTATAAATTATCTTTGACCTTAGTTTTCTAAAGAATTCGATATACCTATATGAAATTGACTACAATACTTTATTCTATTTTAATAACATTCCTTGTATTCGACAATCATAAAACTTCTGAAAGCGTACTGATAAAAGACATCGCATATGTTGACGGGATATACTACCACAATGATCGCATATTCAATGGCGATATCATTGACTATTACGAAAATGAAACCCTGAAATTTAGATATGCTGTTTTGGATGGCAGGCTTCATGGACTTGCAAAGGAGTTTTATCCCTCAGGAAAAGTGAAAAGTGAAAGGAATTATATCGTCAGTAAGTTATATGGTCAATTTACTGAATACTTCGAAAGTGGTGAGATCATGGCGCAGTTCGATGTAAAACTGAATGCTTACGGCCAGGGGGAAATTATAAATCAAGTAGTTATAGGGGAGCTCAAAAAAGGAAAATACAAGTCCAAAAGTTACTCCGAAGGCATTATCTATTTCGTTTCACCGAAAGGAGACACTTACAGTAATAGTGAGCAAATATCCATCCTGAACCAGACCAATTATAGAATCACTGACAAAGACAACAAAAAGACTTTAATTGAAGTGAAATAATTGCAAAGATTATACAACAGAAAAGGTGCCCAATGAGGCACCTTTTCTGTTTAAATGAAGTCCGTTTTAGACTAAAGCAAATCGTTGGTTTTTCTAACCGCATCCGCACTGCTGATCATTTCAGCATTCTCTTCTTCGGTCAATGCTATTTCTACGATGCTTTCGATACCATTGGCACCTAAAATTGCAGGAACTCCTATGCAAATATCGCTCAAGCCATACTCGCCATCCAACATGCATGAGCACGGGAACATTTTCTTAGCGTCTGTTGCAATGGCCTGAACCATGGCTGAAACCGCAGCACCTGGCGCATACCAAGCAGAAGTGCCAAGTAGTTTTGTTAAGGTTGCACCTCCCACTTTTGTTTCTTGTTTTACTTCTTCCATGCGTTCAGCATTGATAAATTGACTCACAGGCACACTATTCCTTGTAGCCAATCTTGTCAATGGAATCATGCCCGTGTCACTGTGCCCACCGATGACCATACCATCGACATCTGAAATTGGTGCATCCAAAGCCTCGGCCAAACGGTATTTGAAACGCGCAGAATCCAAAGCGCCTCCCATTCCAATAATTCTGTTTTTGGGCAATCCCGTAGCTTTGTGGGTAAGGTAAGCCATGGTATCCATTGGGTTGGAAACCACAATGATGATTACGTTTGGAGATGCCTTGATTAAGCTTTCGGCCACTCCTTTTACTATTCCAGCGTTCGTACTGATCAACTCCTCGCGAGTCATACCTGGTTTACGTGGAATACCTGAGGTAATCACAGCCACATCGCTTCCCGCGGTTTTGCTGTAGTCGTTTGTAGTTCCGGTAATTTTGGTATCGAAACCATTGAGTGATGCTGTCTGCATCAAATCCATGGCTTTACCTTCGGCAAAACCTTCTTTGATATCGATTAAAACTACTTCTGAGGCAAAATCTTTAATGGCAATATATTCTGCACAACTGGCACCTACTGCTCCGGCACCTACAACAGTTACTTTCATTTCTAAAGGGTTTAGTTACTTAATCATGACAAAGTTAAGAAGGCATTGTTCTAAATAAAATCAACTTTTCAAAGATTATGCAGACGGGTGAATGGAAGCGTAAGCCTGCTTTAACTCAAAGAATCCGAAGGAGTCGCAATAGGCCTTAAAAAGCTGATCGGTATAGTGATTATAGCGCTTTACAAGGCTTTCCAATACGGTGGCTTTGATTTTGGGATAAGATTCAAAAATGTCTTTTATATTACCTTGAGGCAATACAAGCAGATCGGCTTCTTCACTCACCACAATGGCATTGTAAATTCTGTGGTTTCCCAGAATAAATGCGTTATCTCCAAAGCATTCATTCTTTTCGGCATGCTGTAGCACCTCAAACTCGCCATTTCTGGCCAGGCAGAGCTTAACCTCACCTGCCGCTACAATATAAACCGCTTGACTTGGGTCTTTACTGAAAAAGACTGCTTCATCTCTTTTGTACTTCCTCGGATATAGGTAAGGCACAAAGATGAAAAGTTCATCATCGGTCAGCTGCTTGAATGGGTCCACCCCTTTCAAAAAGTTGATTTGTTCTTTTTCGCTTTGGCTGTATGCCCTTTTAAATGGATTGTACATTTTTCTTGATTCTTATCAACTCTTGAGTCTCGGTTGTTACTTTAAAACGATCATCTATTCTATGTCCAATAATCCAAACGATTTCTTGACCGGATAACATTACGCGAACGTCTTTTTTTAAGTTTAGAGGAATTTTTTCGTCTATCATAAAGTCGCTTAGCTTTTTTTTGCCTTTCATTCCCAACGGGAAAAAATAATCTCCTTCTTGAAAGCCCCTTACCACCAACGGAAATATAAGTTTAGCGCTGTCCAATTCAGCTGTTGCCGCATTTCGCTCCAATGACTTAACATCACTGGACTTCTGAATTTTATATTCGATTCCAGAAAGCTCAAATGAATTTTGTTCTCTCGTAATGTACAGTGGTTCGAATGGTTTTTGGCCAACAGGCGATATGATTAAAGCATATCTATCAATGATCAATTTGTGGGTTATGCTTAAAAACTGCTTACCCGAAATGCCTTCAATGGCTTCTAAAACCTCCTTTGATTGCTCAAAGTTAAAACCAAAGGGCTTGAGAAGCTCAGAAAGTTGAAATGCACCCACATTATTTTGTTTCAAATCCTCTTTGGCAATTTCGACACTATCTCCTTCCGTTTTCAAAAGAGAACTCAGCATCAGCATCCGATCCAAAAAAACTCCTTCAACCTCTAAATTCTTCTCTGTGGTCCTTTTAAAAGTTTCTAAGAGTCCAGGATTTAACTCCGAAAGCCGAGGCATAATTTGATGCCTAATAAAATTGCGTTTATAGTCTTCCGATGCATTCGAACTATCTTCTCTCCATAGTATTCCTTCAGAAATTGCATAGTGCTCTATCTCGTCTCTTTCAAAATCCAATAATGGGCGAATGAGATGGCCCGCTTTGGGTTTCATTCCCCTTAGGCCAGCAATTGAAGTCCCCCTGACCAGATTGAGCAAAACAGTCTCGAAATTATCATTCAGGTGATGCCCCACCGCGAGCTTGTTCAGTTGATGCTCCAACAAAAGCTCGTTGAACCATTGGTATCGTAAATCCCGAGCGGCCATCTGAGTGGAAACACCCTGTGCCCGAGCATAGGATTTAGTTTCAAAACTTTTCTCAAAATAAGGACAGCCTAAATCCAAACTTATTCTTTTCACAAAATCAGCATCGGTTTCTGACGCTTCGCCCCTTAACTGAAAATTGCAATGCGCTACACTTACATCAAATTTGGCTAGCTTACACAAATGCAATAATACCATTGAATCTAAACCACCACTCACTGCTAATAATAGCTTTTCACCATTATTAATGAGGGCATGCTTTTTGATAAACTGCAAAAACCGATTCAACATGAATCAAAATTAGCATAAATCGATAATTTTGCGCTTTCGAAAACATGATCAAGCACTTTTTCTTTTTTTTCCTTTCCATTTTTCCCTCAATAATTTTCGCCCAAACAAGGGTAATTGTGAAGGAAGCGGACCTTCTTGCTTCGTCTAAAAACAAAGGAGTTGAAGCACAACGATTGATCGGTAATGTGTGGTTAACTGAAGGCAATACAAATATCTATTGTGATTCGGCCTACCTCTATAAAGAGACCAATAATGCCATTGCATATGGCAATGTAAGGATCATCGATACTGTTGATTCACTTGATTTGCGAGGTGAATATTTAGAATACACAGGGAATAATGGCATTGCCAAAATGAGAAGGAATGTTGTTTTAAAAGATGACAGCACCAACTTGTACACCGATTTCTTGGATTATACCCGAATCACACAAACGGCCTATTACTATAATGGAGGCAAATTAGTAGACAGCATCAATGTGCTCACCAGCAAAAGTGGATACTATTACTCGAATACCAAATCTGCTCTTTTCGTAGACTCAGTTTACTTAAAAAACCCTGATTTTGACTTATACACGGATAGCCTTGATTACTCAACCCTCACAAAAGAAGCAATCACCAAAGGCAGGACTTTGGGCGTTTCGACAGATGGTGATTCACTAAAAACCAACACCGGCTTTCTTTATAGGTCGTTGGAAAAATACAGCGAAATCTATGAGGGATGGATCAAAACGGAGGATTACGAGATCAAAGGAGATTTACTTATTGCCGATGATAGCTTGAAATTCTACAGTGGAGATGGAAATATAGAGATGCTCTCCTATTCCGATTCCCTCACAGTTTATGGCGAACATGCCCGATACTACAAGAATGAGAGCGAGGTCTATGTTTATGAGAACTCTTACCTCAAGAAAATGATGCAAGGTGATAGCTTGTTTATCCGAGGGGACACACTTAAGTCGGTACAAAACGAGGAGAAAAACCTAAAGTACCTAAGTGCTTTTCATAATGTACAGCTATACAAATCGGATTTTCAAGGCGCTGCCGACTCGATTTCTTATAACCTATTGGATTCTACAATTTACATGTTCCAGGCCCCACTAATATGGAATGCCGATAGCCAAATCTCCGCTGACTCTTTGAACATTCAACTGGCCAATAACAAGGTATCCAAAATGTTTTTGAAGCAGAATTCCTTCGTTATTTCACAAGACACTTCAGAGAATTTCAACCAAATAAAAGGACGCGAAATGTTGGTTGATTTCAAAAATGGCCAAATCACCAAAACTGATGTTTTTGGCAATGGTGAAAGCATCTATTTTGCCTATGACCAAAAGAACGGATCTGTTAGTATGAACAAGCTCACCTGCTCCAATATGGCGCTTTATTTTGAGCGAAATGTAGTTTCTGAACTCAGGACCTACAGAGAGGTGGACGGCAAGATCATTCCTGAGCCTGAAATTGTGAAACCAGACAAAAGACTTCGAGGTTTCAAGTGGCTCATTGAGCAAAAACCTACGCTCGAAAACATCAGAGCCAAACAGACTGAAAAGCGTTAAAAATGGTTAATCGCCCCAAAAGCCCCGAAAAACTCCTTTTCTTTACGCCAATATCCTAGTTCAAAGAAGATTGGAATTATGGGACAGAACAGGTAACTTTGCGCTCTTATGAAAAAAACGGTATTTATAGCCCTTTTACTAACCCTAATCTCTCTATCGAGCTGCCGAACTACACGGTTGTCAAAGCTTGAAAAGAGCAATGATTTTGACGAGTTATACAAGGGAGCTATTGCCTATTATGAGCAAGGGAAATATGGCAAGTCTCAATTGCTGTTCGAAAAAATATCACCCTACTACAGAGGAACAGCAGACGCTGAAAAAGTACAGTTTTACTGGGCGTATAGCCTTTATTATCAGGGACTTTATCAATTAGCATCGTTCAGGTTTAAAAGCTTTTACCAAACTTATGGCAGAAGTGAGTATGCCGAGGAATCAGAATATTTGGCTGCCTACTCTTTGTATAAAGATGCACCAGACGCCAATTTGGATCAGACCAGTTCGGAAGAAGCTGTAATCGCAATGCAAAACTTTTTAAATAGATGGCCAGCTTCCAAGTACTATGTGGAGGCCAACAAAATTATTGATGAACTGCAGGTGAGATTTGAGACCAAAGCATACCAAAAAGCCAAACTATATCATCGATTGACCTCTGGATTGTCTTATAGAAATTATTTAGAGGCTGCTTTGATTACTTTTGATGCTTTCAAGAACGATTTTCCAGACTCTAAATACATCGAAGAACTATTGTACCTTTCGGTGGAAACAGAATTCAAACTGGCCAATAACAGTATTACTTCAAAGAAAAAAGAACGATTCGCCAAAACGGTAGATTATTATAAAGAGTTCGTTGAGAAATATCCGAACAGCGAATACAGTGAAAAAGTGGCCGATTATTACTCTCGGTCCATAAAAGAATTAGCAGAACTAAATAAATCCGAATAATTATGGCAGCTAGCCCATCAATCATTACTAGAGACACCGACAAAATCGCTGCTCCAACTGGTAACATTTACGAGTCACTTGCAATTATCTCTAAAAGAGCTAAACAAATTTCGAGCGACATGAAAGAAGAATTAAATGGTAAGCTTTCAGAATTTGCTTCGACTGTCGACAACCTCGAAGAAATTTTCGAGAACAGAGAGCAAATCGAAATCTCTAAATTTTACGAAAGAATGCCGAAACCTTCTGCAATGGCAATGGAAGAATTCTTGAATGGCGAAATCTATTGGAGAATGAGAGACACTGAAGAAGGAACAGAAAAAAAATAATCCTAAATGCTTAAGGGTAAAAAGATTATTCTGGGAGTATCCGGAAGTATAGCAGCTTACAAGGCTGCTATTTTCGTTAGGCTATTGGTGAAAGAAGGGGCAGAAGTAAAGGTAATCATGACGGCCTCTTCTACTGAATTCATCACTCCCTTAACGCTTTCTACCCTATCTAAAAATCCTGTTTTAATCGACTTTGTAAAAGGCAAAACGGGCGATTGGAATAATCATGTGGATTTGGGACTGTGGGCAGATGCTATGGTGATTGCGCCAGCAAGTGCCAATACGCTGGGTAAAATGGCCAATGGTATTTGTGATAACCTACTCTTGGCCACCTATTTATCTGCACGTTGCCCCGTATTCTTTGCCCCTGCCATGGACTTGGATATGTACCAACATCCATCTGTTTTGAAAAACATCGATAAGCTTCAATCTTTTGGTAATCAATTAATTGAAGCCGAGCATGGCGAACTGGCCAGCGGTCTTATAGGCCAAGGAAGAATGGCCGAGCCCGAAAATTTGGTTAGTGTAATTACTGAGTACTTCTCTAAAGGTGAATTGTTGAAAGGGAAAAAGGCCTTGATTACGGCTGGCCCTACATTCGAGGCAATTGATCCCGTCCGTTTTATTGGAAATCACTCTACTGGCAAAATGGGATTTGCCCTGGCCGAAGAAGCCGCAAATCTTGGAGCGCAAGTCACCTTAATTAGCGGGCCAACTCATTTAACGATTGTACATCCAAATATCACGCTGATACGAGTTCAATCTGGAGAACAGATGTACAAGGAATGTATTGCGGTTTACGATCAAATGGACATCAACATTATGGCTGCTGCAGTGGCAGATTATGCACCAAAAACCGTAGCTGAACAAAAAATAAAAAAGAAGGGTGATGAAATGACCATTGAATTGATCAAAACCATAGACATCGCCCGTGAACTTGGCCAAAGAAAAAGAGCTTCACAAATCAACATAGGTTTTGCTTTAGAAACCGAAGCGGAAATAGAGCATGCTCAACAAAAAATCAAAAACAAAAATTTCGATTTTATTGTGCTCAATTCTCTGAATGATAAAGGTGCTGGCTTCGGTCATGACACCAATAAAATCACAATCATTGACCGAGAGAATAATATTCAGCATTTTGAGTTAAAGTCAAAGAAAGAAGTTGCGAAAGACATCATTCATGCAGTTACTCAAAAACTACAGCATTAAATTCTGCCTACTATTGGCACTTAGCTCTGGAGCTTTACAGGCACAAGAATTAGAATTTTCAGTGAGCATTAATGCCACCAATGTGCAAACCACAGAGAGGGCCATTTTCGCTGAAATGGAAACCTCCTTCAAGCAATTTTTAAATGATCGGGTTTGGACGAATGATAATTTTCAGACCAATGAGAAGATCAAAGGCAACCTTATTCTTACCATTCAAAGCCAACCTACCATAGGTCAATTTATTGCCAATGCCCAAATCCAAGTGATCAGACCGGTTTATGGCACATCTCATGAAACACTATTGCTCAACTTTGCTGACCGAGACTGGGATTTTCAATTTACCCAAGGCCAGCCCATGGATTTCAACGACAATCGCTACCTCAGCAATATCACCTCGCTTCTCGCCTATTATGCGTACATCGCAATCGGACTGGACTATGATTCCTTCAGTCCGCTGGGAGGAACAGAGCACTACAGAAAAGCCTTGAATGTTGTGAACAATGCTCAAACGAGTGGAGGGAACGGCTGGGGGCAATTTCAAAATAGACGAAACAGGTATTGGCTGATTGAAAACTTGGGCATCAATAACCAATACGAGCCCGTTCGTCAAGTTTTATATGATTACCACATCAATGGTTTGGATAAGTTCAAAGACGAACCAGAAGCTGCGCAAGAAGTCTTCAAGGATGTAATTATTAAAATCCAAGAAGTGAATAGAGTGCTGCCTAATGCCATTCTCATCATCGCTTTTATGGATGCGAAGAACGAAGAGCTGACCAATATCTTTTCGAAGGGCCAAATCAATATTAGAAGAGATGTGTATAACGAACTTCTTAAACTGGACCCCACCAGAAGAAGCAAATACCAGAAAATGGTTCAAAACTAGTATTGTCACAAGCCTCGGTAATTGATACATTTGCGTTATGCTTCAACGTTTCAGTATCGAGAATTACGCCCTCATCAAGCAATTAGAAATTGAGCCTGATAGCCAGTTGAATATCATCACTGGTGAAACCGGAGCGGGGAAGTCAATTATCCTTGGTGCCTTAGGTCTTCTCCTAGGCAACAGGGCCGACACCAAATCCCTACTCGATCAGGAGAAAAAATGCGTAATTGAAGGCATATTCGATGTCAAGGCATATCATCTCCAATCCATCTTTGCAGAAAATGACCTTGATTATGATGATGAATGCATTGTAAGAAGAGAAATAAGTCCAAACGGAAAATCGCGCGCCTTTGTCAACGATAGCCCTGCCAATCTTGATTTCTTAAAGGTGCTTGGTAAACAGTTGATGGACATCCATTCTCAACACGACAATTTATTGTTAGGCTCGAATCAATACCAATTAAGTTTGCTGGATGCATTTGCTCAAAATAGCTCAATTCATACCGCATACTCTCAAGCCTATCAAGATTATAAAGCGAAAAAAGAGATTCTGGATCAACTTATTTCTGAATCAGCTGAACTGAGAAAAGAAGCAGATTATCATCAGTTTCTTTTTGAGGAACTTGATAAAGCAGGGCTAAAAGCGGAAGAACAGGAAAGTCTAGAAACCGAACTCAACAAGCTAGAAAACGCTGAGGAGATCAAACTTAAATTGAATGAAGCCTTGGCCGCTCTGGACCAATCAGAGTTTAGCGCCAATCAAATGCTACAAGGCGCCAAAACAGCATTAAATTCGATTTCCAAATTCACCAAGGAATACGAAAGCTTGTTTCAGCGCTTGAATAGCAGCTTAATCGAAATTAAAGACATTATTGCCGAACTCGAAACTGAGGAAGGTCAAGTGGAGTACGAGCCCAATCGAGCGCTAGAAGTACAAGACAGACTTAGTCTTATCTACAAATTACAACAGAAACATCAAGTAGAGGACATTGCTGGACTTTTGGTGATCCATGAGCAATTGGCAGACAAGGTATTAAGGGTAGAAAACTTAGATGATGCCATCACTGAGGCTGAAAAAAGCACTTCCATGGCTTTTAAGTTAGTCGAAACGAATGCCAACAACTTAAGTAAGTCTAGGCTTTCTGTAATCAAGTCTTTCGAAACAGAGGTGGGTAAACTTTTAGATTCACTAGGAATGCCACATGCGCGCATTGTTATCAATCACGAAGTGCAAAGCCCTAATGAATCAGGCATTGACAAGGTCAACCTCCTATTTTCTGCAAATAAAGGCATAGCTCCTCAGTCGCTAAAACAAGTCGCCTCTGGTGGGGAGTTTTCCAGATTGATGTTTGCCATCAAATTCATTCTAGCCGACAAAACAGCGCTACCCACGATTGTCTTTGATGAAATTGACTCGGGGATTTCTGGAGAAATTTCCATCCAAATGGCTCAAATGATGGGGAAAATGGCCGAAAATCATCAAGTAATTACCATTACTCATTTACCTCAAATCGCAGCGCGAGGAAAATCCCATTACTTCGTTTACAAAGACAATGCTAAAGATGTTACTTCGAGTAATTTAAGAAAGCTCAGTCATGAGGAAAGACTGACTGAAATTGCCCAAATGATCGGTGGTAATCAGTTTTCTGAAAGTTCTCTTGAAAGTGCGAGAGAGCTGATGAAATAAAACAAAAAAATCCGTTTAGAAACAAAAAAGCACTCCCATTGCTGAAAGTGCTTCTCAAATATTTCAAAGAGCATCTATTAAATAGATATCCCCATAAAGCTCATAAAGGCTATACCCATTAAACCAGTGATGAACATAGTTATACCCAAACCTTTCAACCCATCTGGCACGTGAGAATATTTCAATTTCTCTCTAATTGCGGCAAGGGCCACAATGGCTAAAAAGAAACCAATTCCAGATCCAAAACCGAAGACGGTAGCTTCTGATAAAGAATAATCTCTTTGTGCCATAAAAAGAGCTCCACCTAGAATAGAGCAATTTACTGCAATCAAAGGCAAGAAAATACCCAATGAGCCATATAATGATGGTGAGAATTTTTCGATCATCATCTCAACCAACTGCACCATTGCAGCAATGATGGCAATGAACATGATGAAACGTAAAAACGACAGATCAATGGTGGCAAAGCTATCTCCTAACCAAGTTAAGGCACCTTCTTTCAACACATACTGATCCAAAAGCCAGTTCATTGGCACGGTGATGCCCAAAACGAAAACCACGGCTAATCCCAATCCAAAAGCAGTAGATACCTTTTTTGAAACCGCCAAAAAAGAACACATGCCCAAGAAATAGGCGAAGATCATGTTCTCTATAAAAATCGATTTAATACCTAAGTTAATTAATTCCATGATTGCCTAAATTAATGTTCTACGTAACCTGTTTTCGTTCTTTGGATCCAAATGATAAACCCTAGTACCATAAAAGCACCTACTGGACTCACCATCAAACCGTTTGCTGCAAAATTCTCGATGCCCATGGCTTCGAAAACAGGATATCCAAAAACCTTACCCGATCCCCATATCTCTCTGAAAAAGGCCACGGTCAAGATAATCCAAGAATATCCCAAGCCACTACCCAAACCGTCAAGTACAGAATCATAAGGTTTATTGGCCAAAGCAAAAGCCTCAAGTCTTCCCATTACAATACAGTTAGTAATGATCAGACCGATAAATACAGATAACTCTTTATACATATCGAATGCATAGGCCTTTAATACTTCATTAACCAAGGTAACAAGTGTTGCTACTACAGCTAATTGTACAATAATCCTTACCCTTGAAGGAATTGCATTACGCATTAATGAAATGATCAAGTTCGAAAACATCAATACCAATGTTACCGAAATTGCCATTACCATTGTTGGCTTCATTTGGGTGGTTACTGCCAAAGCCGAACAAATACCCAATACCTGTACAGTAATCGGGTTATCATCGCTCAATGGATCTGTAACAAATTTCTTCCTTCGTTTCGAAAAGATTGCTTCTTTCTTAACTATTGGTCGCTCTAAAGTTTCAGTACTCATATCTTATTCTATTACTGATTGTTCATTGTCATTGCGTCAGCAGGTACCTTTACGTGCTTATCGAAGTAGCTCTGATAATAACCAAAGTAGTTCGACAACATGCTATTGACACCATTAGCTGTTAGGGTTGCCCCTGCCATACCATCTACCTTACTTGGCCCAAGCTTATCAGGCGAGGTTCTTTCACCTTTCACCATTATTACAGAAACCAACTGTCCATCTTCGAAAATTGATTTCCCTTGGTACCTCGCTTGAATTTCGTCTGTAGTAATTCTAGCTCCTAAACCTGGAGTTTCACCTTTGTGGGCAAAAGTCACCCCTTTGATGGTTTGAGTGTCCTCTTCTAAAGCCACAAAGCCCCAAATTGCATCCCAAAGGCCAGCCCCAAAAACAGGAATAACATAGGCCTTTTCTCCGCCATTCACATACTTAAAAACAGGGTAAACCCTTTCTTCAGCAGGTTTTTTGTAGTTTTTTTCGATGTTCACATTTTCAGCAACCATTGGCTCGCCTTTTTCATTGGTCGAAACCAAATTACCTTGATAATCTGCTACTTCAGATTGAATTACTTCGGCATAGCGAGTTAAAATCTCCTCGGCTGACATGCTAGCAATTTTCTCTTTCTCAGCTGGAATAGCACCAAGAATCTGCTTCTTGGTATCAAGATCCTGCGCTTTCTTTTGGGTTGGACCCAAAATCTGCGATGCTCCAGATAGTAATCCGCCCAAAACTGCGGTAAGTACTAGGGAGAATATGATGATGTATGTATTAGACTGTCGCACGTGCTAACCTCCTTTTTTTGTTTGCTTGAACTACGTAGTAATCAATAAGTGGTGCAAAAACATTCATGAAAAGAACGGCCAACATAATACCTTCTGGATATGCAGGGTTTACTACCCTGATCAATACCGTGAACATACCAATCAACAATCCATAAATCCATTTACCTGTCTCTGTTTGAGCAGCCGAAACTGGATCGGTTGCCATAAATACTGCACCAAAAGCCAGACCTCCCATTACCAAATGATAATGCGCTGGTAAATCCATAAAACCATTCAACCCAACTGCATTAAAGATAGCACCCATGATAAAGGCACCTCCAAATACACTTACTATGATTTTCCAGCTTCCAACCCCGGTCAATACCAAAATCAAAGCTCCTAATAAAGCCATTAGTGTTGATGTTTCTCCGATTGAACCTGGGATAAATCCCATGAACATGTTATTCAGACTAAAGAAATCTCCCAAGGCCGAAACTACCGAACCTGATCCAGCAGTAGAAGTATCATAAGCGATTGACAAAGCAGTCGCTCCGGTATATCCATCCACAGGAGTAGCGTCCGCTAATTGCGTCCAAACTGCTCCCGAAATTTGAGATGGATAAGCAAAATACAAGAATGCTCTGGCTGTCATGGCAACGTTCAAAACGTTCATTCCTGTTCCCCCAAAGATTTCTTTTCCGACCATAACACCAAAAACTGTCGCCAAGGCTACCTGCCAAAGAGGAATTGTTGGTGGAACAATCAAAGGAATCAACATCCCTGTTACCAAGAAGCCCTCATTGATTGGGTGTTTTCTGATAATGGCAAAAACTACTTCGATCAAACCACCTGCCACGTAAGAAGCCAAAACGATGGGCAATACCCAGCGTGCTCCAAATAGGAAGTTGTCTAAAGAAAGAAATGTGGTTGCACCACCAGTCGCAATGTTGTGCTGATAGCCAACATTAAAAATACCGAAGATGAGACATGGAATCATTGCGATTACCACGGTCATCATCATTCTTTTCAAATCAATCGCATCTTTGATTTGAACCCCTTTGTTTTTGGTTGTTGAAGCGGGAGAAAACAAGAATGTTTCATTGGCTTCGAACAGGTAGTGTAGTTTTTCAAACTTACCACCCTTTTCAAACATGGGTTTTTGTTTTTGTAAAAGATCGTGTAGAAACTTCATCCTTATCCGTTTTGCATCAATTCTATACCTTCTCTAACCATATGTTGAATGTCATGTTTAGAAACATCGACAAATTCGCATAGGGCTAAATCTTCTTCTATAATTTCATAAATACCAAGTGCTTCCATGTTATCGAAATCCTCAGACATGATGGCCTTTACCAAATAGGTAGGATAAATGTCCATTGGAACAACTTTTTCGAAAACACCAGTTTGTACAAAAGCCCTGTCTTCACCATTGGTATTGGTATCGAGCACATACTCTTTGTTCTTGCCGTTTAAAAAGGAGAAAAGTCCCCATGCACGATGGTAGCTCAACACGTTCTTTTTAGGCATGATCCAACCCAAGAAATCGGCATGATCTCCTTCAGGGATTACGGTAAGCATATTCGAGTAAAAACCTAAATAACCATCCTTTTCGATCCTTTCACCCGTCAAAACATTGCCCGAAATAAATCTTACGTGGTCTGAGTTAAGGTTATTTTCAACAAATTTGTTGATAGCCGAACCCACATAGGTTTTATAATATTGAGGAGCTTTGACCTCGGAACCAGCCACAGCAATGATTCTTGATGCGTCATACTTTCCTTGAAGAAAGAGCTTACCAATCTGAGCCACCGCATAGGGAGTCAATGTCCAAACAATATCACCCTTATTGATAGGGTCTAAGTGGTGGATTTGTACCCCTACATTTCCGGCAGGATGTGGTCCAGAGAACTTATTGTGCTCCACGCCATCAATATTGGAGAAAACCGAGGCCACTTCTGCATTCAAATCATGGTTCAAATGAATTTTACCATCGGTGAATTTCTTCAAAATGCTGATCCCCGATTTGAACGCTTCTTCTGCCCCTTGTAAAGTAAAGGCCAAATTGGCGGCCAAAGGATGTGTGTCGAAGGTAGAAATGTGGATGGCTTTGGGCGTGTCGCTTTCGTTAGCTACAATCCCATATGGCCTTTGAATGATATTCGGCCATACCCCGCCTTTCAACATTTGAGCTTGAGCATCTGCCCTACTCAAACCGTTGATATCGGACAGACTGTAGGTTTTGAACGACTCGAATTCAATCGTTTTATCCGCTAAAATTTTGATTTCTAGAAGCTTTCTTTTGGCGCCTCTTTTCACTTCGACAATTTCACCGCTGACAGGTGAGCAATACATCACGTTCTCCTGCATTTTGTCAGTCAAAATGGGAGTACCCGCCTTCACGTTGTCTCCTTCGTTAACAAGTAACTTAGGTCGCTTCATGCCAATAAAGTCGGAGGGTTTAATTGCAAACGTGTCTGGATGCGCGGAGGAAGAGATTTTCTTCTCAGCTTTTCCTGCCAGATTGATGTCAAAGCCTTTTTTAAGCTTTATGATTTTGGACATACTCTTTTAGTTGCGAATCAAATAAGGTTGATCTAAGATTGAGGCAAAAATAATATTTTCGACTTCAATAAAAAGCCTTTTTTTAGCTTTTCGAGGCGCAATTTAGTCCAAAAAAAATGGGAAGGAAAATAATAATCAGGAATTATGCGACTGGTATTTTTTCAAACGTTTTTTCGATGTGATTCCTCACTTGCTCCATAAGCCACATTGGGGTGGAAGTTGCTCCGCAAATACCAACTTTATCGGTATCTCGGAACCACGATTTATCTACTTCTTCCTCATTTTCAACAAAATAACTTCTGGGATTCTGTTTTAGACAAACACTGTACAATGCTTTGCCATTGGAGCTTTTCTTTCCGCTCACAAAAATTATAACATCTTGTTCTTGCGAAAATTTTTCTAGTTGGGGCTCTCGATTTGAGACTTGGCGGCAAATACTGTCATTCGCACTAAAGTCGACCTCATTAAATTCACCCTTGACTGCCTTAATTCTTTCTTCGATCATCGCTCTGATGCGATAAAACCCAGCTGTACTTTTAGTGGTCTGGCTATATAAAGTCACAGGACGATTGAAATCAATTTTATCAAGGTCGCTATCTTCCATGATAATAATTGCCTCATTATTGGTTTGACCTGTCAGTCCAATCACCTCGGCATGGCCATTTTTTCCATATATCACAATCTGACCATCCACATCGCACATGCGGTCATACGCTAATTTCACCCTGTTTTGCAGCTTGAGCACCACTGGACAAGAGGCATCAACCAATTCAATGTTGTTTTCTAAGGCCAATTGATAGGTTTCTGGGGGTTCGCCATGGGCCCTGATCAAAACTTTGGCATTCTTTATATCCTTCAACTCTTCGCGATCGATGATTTTTAAACCTTTTGCATTCAATCGCTTTACTTCCATGCTATTGTGCACGATATCGCCCAAGCAATACAATGCACCTTCCTGCATTTCGTCTTCGGCCATTTGAATGGCAAACTCTACCCCGAAACAATAACCTGAATTCTTATCAATTGTAATTTCCATTGCTCCCTCTCCTTTCTACGCTTCAATCTTTTCTTTTGCCAAAGTTAACACCCTAAGGACCTGATCTTCAAAAGCCAAATCAGAAGTATCAATCACCACGGCCTCAGGCACTTGAATCAAAGGACTTTCTGCCCTCGTACTGTCTTGTAAATCACGATCCTGAAAATTTTCCATGATCTCTTCTAACGATGGACTTTCACCCTTCTCCTCCAACTCTAGCTTTCTTCGCATGGCGCGGGATTTATCACTTGCTTTCATGAAAACTTTAAGCTCGGCATCTGGAAAAACAACCGAGGCAATATCTCTTCCATCCATTACCACTCCTCTCGCCTTGCCCATTTCCTGCTGCTGAGCGACCATGGCTACTCTCACGGCCTTGACTGCCGCCACAATACTCACCTTTTCGGAAACGTACATCTTACGAATCTCTTGTTCAACATTCTCACCGTTCAGAATAGTTTCACTTTTTCCCGTTTCCGGGTTGTGTTGAAAATCAATTTGGCAGGTGGCCAATGCTTCAGATATTAAGGCCTGGCTTGATAGGTCAATGTTTTCTCTCAGCATGTGCAAAGTAACCGCACGATACATGGCACCGCTATCAATAAATTTATAGCCAAGTCTTCTGGCTACTTCTTTGGCTGTACTACTCTTACCACAGCCAGAAAAACCATCAATAGCAATGTTGATTTTACGCATTGAAAAAAAATTTTGGCAAAGGTAAGGTTTCAATAAGGTAATTGGGAGTGATTCTCTTGAAATTATAAATCAAGAAGTCTATTACGTACTTATGCACCCTAAAGCACTTGGGCCTGTGGAGTGAGCATAATGCCATGATATGGAGAATTTTCTTTCCATTATGACTTAAGAAAACGAACTTGTCGCTTCAAATAGGGAGAGATTTATGCAGATTTCAGGAACAATAGTAGACGTTAGGAAAAGAAGGCTTTTCAAAGGCATTCTGCACATCAAAAACGGCAAAATCAAAAAAATTGAAACCAACGAAAAGGTGGATGATCAATACATTATTCCTGGTTTTATCGATGCGCATGTCCACATCGAAAGCTCCATGCTCGTTCCTACGGAATTCGCCAGGTTAGCTGTTGTACATGGCACAGTAGCCACCGTTTCTGACCCTCATGAAATTGGTAATGTACTGGGTGTTGTAGGTGTTGAATACATGATTGAGAATGGTAAACAAGTCAATTTCAAATTCAATTTTGGTGCTCCTTCCTGCGTACCTGCAACAACCTTCGAAACTGCTGGAGCTGAAATTACACCAGACCAAGTGCGCTATTTACTTGAAAAAGACGAGGTGAAATACTTGGCTGAAATGATGAATTGGCCTGGGGTGCTTTACAACGATCCTGTAGTTTATGAGAAGCTGGCCATTGCCAAATCATTGGGTAAACCCATTGATGGACATGCACCAGGAGTGCGAGGAGATCAAGCTGAAGCTTATATTAAAGCAGGGATTTACACCGATCATGAATGTTTCACGAAAGAGGAAGCGCTTGACAAATTGAAGCACGGCATGAAAATTTCCATTCGTGAAGGGAGTGCCGCGAAAAATTTTGATGCACTGATTGAATTGCTCAGCGATTATCCAGCCATGATCATGTTTTGCTCAGACGATAAACATCCCGATAACTTGGTTGAAGGACACATCAATCAGCTGGTGAAAAGAGCACTGGCCAAAGGGCATGAACTCTTCAATGTGTTGCAAGCCGCTTGTATCAACCCAATTGATCATTACAAGCTCGATGTTGGTGCTTTGCAAGAGGGTGACTTCGCTGACTTTATCTGTATTGATAATTTAAGTGACTTCAACGTTCTGGCGACCTATATTAACGGAGCACAAGTGAGCAATGCTGGCAAAAGCCTAATTTCTTCCACACCGAACCATATCGTCAATAATTTCAATTGTTTGCCCATTTCAGCTGACGACTTGCGACTAAAAGCAGCAGGAAATCTAATCAATGTAATAGAGGCATTTGATGGCCAACTCATTACCAAAGGCATTGAACGCCCAGTCAAACTGGATCAAAACGGAAATGCAGTTTCAGATATTGAAAATGATGTGCTCAAACTCGTTGTCATCAATCGCTATGCTCCTTCAGTACCCGCTATAGCTTTTATTAAAAATTTCGGTTTGAAGGAAGGCGCCATTGCCTCAAGCGTAGGCCATGATTCTCATAATATTATTGCGGTGGGTGTCGATGATGAATCAATGGCCAAAGCCATCAACTTAATTATTGAAGCCCAAGGCGGTGTAAGTGCGGTCAGCAAGGCTTATGCTGAGTTATTGCCTCTTCCTGTAGCAGGGATCATGTCGGCAGATGATGGTTACATTGTAGCCGAAAAGTATGCCCGCATTGATCAAATTTCTAAAGAAATGGGCAGTACTTTGATCTCTCCTTTTATGAGTTTATCTTTTATGGCATTATTAGTGATACCTTCACTCAAGCTTAGCAATTTGGGTCTTTTTGATGGAGATAAATTTGAGTTTAAACCTCTTTTCAATAATTAAATTGGTCACAATTTGATAATGACCTCAAGAAGTAGTAATTTCTTAATTGGCTAAATTGCCGTCAACAAAAAGTATGAATATGAACAAGTCGATCCTCATTCTTGCACTGTGTTTTTACACATTTTTAAGCTTTGGTCAAGTTCAACTGAACCTGCCCCAAGACCCAAATCTATCAGACGAAGCGAAAAGGAGGTTTGCCCTCTCGGTAGACGAAATGTCTATCAAGCGATATCGACAAGCGGCCAATTCTTTGAACTGGTTGATGGTCAATACACCCAAACTTTATGATGGCCTTTATGTAAATGCCTATAAGGCCTATGAGGAACTTTCCGATGCAGAAACAGACCCAACCAAAAAACAAGTTTATCTCGATTCTATGTTCATTTCATATGAACTTAAAGATCAACTCTTTGGATTGAGTGACTTGGAAGTGAACAATCTGGCCTATCGCTATTATAAATATTATAAAGAAGATGCCGATAAATATGACAAGGCACTTGAAGTTTATGCACGAGCTTATGAAAAGCCATCGGAAGTTATTAACAATAACCTTGTGGGCTACATGGACATTGTAAGAAGAAGTTATGCGAAAAAGAAAAACTTAAGCGAAGAACAAATCTTAGACATCTACGCCAAGATCAATGAGGTAATCGACCAAAAAATTGCCGCAGGAGAAGATGCTGAACGACTTGAGCGCTACAAAGAAGTAGTGAGCCAAATGCTCACCTCCACGGTGAATGTAGACTGTGAATTTATCAGCACAAAGCTCTACCCCTCTTTGCAACAAAATCCAAGTGATATCAATCTTGCCAAAAAGATTTTCCAATTGGCATTATCAGCCAAATGTTCTGATTCTGATTTCTTCCTAGAAACAATCGAAATCGTACATAAAGCAGAACCCACTGCGGGCATAGCAGGCTTGCTGGCCAAGCGCAGGTCAGCATTGAAGCAATATGATGAGGCAGAAAAGTTCTTTGCAGAAGCCTTAAGCCTAGAAACTGATCCGACTAAAAAAGCTGACCTTTACCTATCTTCTGCCCGAACTTACGCGGTTGCAGGAAAAAAGGGACAAGCAAGAGACGCAGCCTTGAAAGCGGCTGATACAGACAAGTCCATGGCATCGGAAGCCTATACTTTGATTGGTAATTTGTATATGGGAAGTTTCGATGATTGCAAACAAGGTCAGAGTCAAGTGAATGATAGGGCTGTATTTTTTGCGGCTTATGACATGTTCACAAAAGCAGGTGACAGTGAAGGACAGAAAAGGGCCAAAGCTCAATTTCCAACCATCGCCCAAGTATTTGAAAACAATTTAGAGGAAGGCGCCCCAATCAAAGTAGGCTGCTGGATCAACGTGGGTACAACAATCAAAACTAGACCTTCAGAATAATGAGTTTAAAAGACGATGCCGAGAAATTACTTATTGAATTAAGAGAAAAAATCGATGAGCTAATTGAAAAAGGAAAGGATGCCTCGGGCGAGGTGCGTGAAGAACTAGACGAAACCATAGAAAAGCTCAAAGTTCAGCGCGATAAGCTTGAAGTAAAAATCGATGCCTTTAGAGAAAAGAATGAGCCTAAAATTGAAGAAGCAAAATTCCATCTAAAAAATGCCATGGAAGAAATTGGTAAAGCTTTTGAAAAAATCTTCAAGAAAGGCCCAAGGGCAGAAGAGATGTAAGGCAAGGCGATAACAGGATACAAAAAAGGTATGATTATCAACATCATACCTTTTTTTATGCCCAATGTAGTTCTCAGCACAGTTATGCAGTGGAGAAAAAATTCATAAATTGATCCCTGCTTCCTTTTACAAACATCATTTGCCAAAATGTAACCAAGCTCAAGACCTTTGAATGACTGATTTAAAAAATCAACTTATTAACATCGAAAAGCTGCCAGAAAGTATCCGCAGTCAGGTTATGTTTATCAACGAGGCGCCAACAGCAATCGCCATGTTCGATAATAATATGCGCTATTTGGCAGCATCGGGGCAATGGCTCAAGGATTATAACCTCCTTGACAAGCAAATCATCGGCAAATCGCACTATGACCTTTCGCCTTATTTAAGAGAAGACTGGCGAAAAGTACATCAGGAATGCTTGATGGGAAAGGCTAAAAGTGGAGAAGAAGACTTCTATAAAAAATCAGACGGCAGCGTTAAGTGGTTTAAGTGGGATGTAAAACCTTGGTATCTCGAAAATCATGTCGTGGGTGGCATCTTGATTTTCACAGCCGACATTACCCCAGCCAAGTACAGGGAAGAGCTCCTTTTCAAATACCAAGATTTGCTGGAGCGTACCAATGAAGCTGCGCGAATCGGCACTTGGGAGGCCGACTTAAAGCAAAACTTGATTACTTGGAGCAATGTAACAAAGCAAATCCATGAAGTTGCCGATGATTTTATTCCAAGTTTTGATACTGCCATCAACTTTTATAAAGAAGGAGAAAATCGGGAAGCCATCCTCAAACATTTTAATGCTTGCGCTCAACATGGCCAAGACTTTACCCTCGAACTGATTATCATCACTACTAATGGCGTTGAAAAATGGATCAAGACTACAGGAATTCCAGTTTGGGAAAACGATGAAATCGTTCGGGTTTATGGGCTTTTTCAAGACATTGATGAAAGGACCAAAGCCAATAAAGCTTTGGCACTACAAGAAGAACAGTTTAGGCAGACTTTTGAATTTGCCGCCAACGGAATGGGGCTGATTGGACTTGATGGCAAATGGTTAAAAGTGAATCAGGGCATTTGCAATATTTTGGGCTACACCAAAGAAGAACTCTCTCTACTTACCTTTAGCGATATCACCTATCAGGATGATTTATTAAAGGGGCTGGAACAATTGGATGAACTTATCAAAGGGAATATAGATAGCTATCAGGTAGAAAAGCGGTATTTGAACAAGGCCCAGCAGATTGTCTGGGTATTGATTTCTGTATCGCTGGTCAAAAATAATTTAGGCGAGCCAAGCCATTTAATTTCTCAAATCAACAATATCACGCAGAGAAAGCTGGCGCAATTTCAACTTCAAGAAAGTTTAAGCAAACTCCAAGGAATTCAAGATGCCAGTACCCAAGTGTGTATCATTGAATTTGACATAGATGGAAAAATCATCTTCTTCAACAAAGGTGCAGAGAATTTACTAGGTTATGCCGCCCAAGAAGTTGTAAATATTGAAAACGTAACGCTCTTTCATTTGAAAGAAGAATTGGCCAGCAGGGCTGCCACTTTATCAAAAGAATTTGGCGAAGAAATTAGCGAGCAAGTCTCGGTTTTTGCTTATCCCCTCAAGGGTTTGTTCGAAACGAGAGAGTGGACTTATGTGCGCAAAGACAAGGCCACCTTCCCCATTCTACTCACCATCACGGCCATTAAGAACAATCTTGGCAATGTGAATGGTTTTTTGGCCATTGCCACGGACATCTCTCAAATTAAATTGGCCGAAGCTGAGGTAAATTCTTTGCTTACGCTTACCAAAGAGCAGAACGAGCGCTTGCTTAATTTTGCACACATCGTTTCGCATAACCTAAGGTCTCACTCAGGAAACTTATCCATGATTATTGATTTAATCAAAATGGAAATTCCAGAAGTTACCGAAAACGACTTCTTCCCACTGTTGATCGAAGCTTCAGAAAACCTAAAGGAAACCATCAGTCATTTGAATGAGGTGGTGGCCATGAACAATAAAACCAACGAAAATCTTTCATCACTCAACTTGGTGGAATATGTGGAAAAAGGAATTGCCAATATTCAGGCAAGCTTGGTAGAAACTGGCGGCTATATCTTCAACTCCGTTAAAGAGGACAGCTATGTGATGGCCATCCCAGCTTATTTAGAAAGCATATTGTTGAATGTGTTGACAAACGCAGTTAAATATAGATCCTTACAAAGAAAGCTCTGCATTAAAATATCTTCATGGACAGAAGGCGCTTATACAATAGTCGCTATAACGGATAATGGTATTGGAATTGACCTTCAGGCCCATGGATCTAAAATATTTGGCATGTACAAAACGTTCCATGACAATGAAGACGCGCGAGGAGTTGGGCTTTTTATCACAAAAAACCAAATCGAAACCATGGGCGGCAAGATTCTTGTGGAGAGTGTTCTCGATCAAGGAACCACATTTAAAATCTACCTTAAGCATGACCAAAATTGAGACCGCCTGTATCATAGATGATGATCCTATTTTTGTGTTTGCTGCCAAGAGAATGATGCTCCTGGCTAATTTCTGCGAGAGCTTTTTGGTTTTTCATAATGGTAAAAAAGCCCTTGAAAGCCTAGAACCCCTGATGAGGAATGGAGACAATTTACCCGAAGTTGTGCTTTTAGATTTAAATATGCCAGTGATGGACGGATGGCAATTTCTCGACCACTTTATTCAAATACCTACCACGAAAAAAATTATAGTCTATATCGTCACATCCTCCATCGATCCAGAGGATTTGAACAAGGCCAAATCCTATGAAGTAGTGAGCAACTATATCGTCAAACCCATTAATCTGGATATGCTCACCGAAATTTTGAAAGATTTTCCAAAGCGCGCTTAATTGATATTACTCATCTCGCAGAACATCAGCAGGGTTTGCCCTAGATACCCTCATCGAAAAGAGCAAAGTAACCAACAAGTTTAAAGCAAAAAATCCGGCTAAGGTCAAAATAAACAATGCTGGATGAATTGTAACGGTATATTTGAACTCCGATAGCCAGTCTTGCATCACATAAACTGTAAAAGGTGTAGCAATTAAAAAGGCGATAATCACCAAAACCCCATTCTCCTTATTCAGCAAGAGAATGAGTTGCTTCATAGAAGCGCCCAAAACTTTCCTTATGCTTACTTCCTTTTTCCTTTGCTCGGCAGCATAGGTTGCCATGGCCATTAAACCTAATAAGGAAATAAAAATAGCCAAAGCAGAAAAGGCATTGAACAATGCCACTTGATCGGCTTCATCTTTATAGTATTTTTCTATTTCGTCATCTACATAACTAAATTCAAAAGGTCGGTTTAAAAGGCTTTCATATTTCGTTTTGATCTCTTTGAGTGTGGCCTGATGTCCTTTGTTTTCAAAGCGCACCAATAATTTTTCATCTGACCAACTTTCCCTATTAAAGATCACAGAAGGTAGAATTTCATCCTTCAACGAAGAAGAGTGAAAATCTTCAATTACCGCCACCACTTTCATTTTAGAACCCGCATACTGATATACGTACTTTCCGATCGCACTTTCATCTTTCCAGCCTAAACCATCGGCCACAAGCCTACTGATCACGATTTTTGTAGAATCAAGTTGATTCATTTCAAAACCCTCTTCTGACTCCAATATTTTCAGCCCTAAAGTATTGACCACATCTTCATCTCCTAGAACAAAAGACACTTCAACAAAAGGTGGTCTTTCATCGGTATCGCTATCATAGTAACCAGCAAAAACGCCACTCCAAGTATGCATTCCAAACATCCAATTGGTTACGGTGGCCGATGAAACACCCGACATACCAAGCACCTCGTTCTTAAACACATGAGACTTACCTTTCAAGTCTTCAAAAAGCGGAACGTACGCCAGTAGCTCTTGATCAAAACCCATCTTCTGCTCTTTCAAAAACTTCATTTGAGAATGCATAATGAGTGTAACCAAAATCATAACCCCTGCTGCCAAAAACTGAAAACCAACCAAGGCTCTTCTTAGCCCACCTTTTCCAGAGGTTCCACTCATATTGTTTTTCAGTAATACTAATGGTTTATATCTACTAATATAAAAAGAAGGGTAAAGTCCGGTTAAAAGACCAATAGTTAGCCCCATCAAAGGCACAAAGAGCAAAAACTCTAAGCCTAAGTATTTCAATTCTATGGCCTTCCCTAAAAAATTATTCATGCTTGGTAACAGTCTTTCTGTTATCGCAAAAGCCATAAACAGAGCAATTGTAGTCACCACAACAGATTCTGCCAATTGATACCAAACCAATTGAGATTTTTGAGCACCAATTACTTTTCTAAGCCCAATTTCCTTCGCCCTTTTCAGCGAACTGGCTGTTACCATATTGATGTAATTGATCACCGCCAAAAGCAGAATCACAAAACCAATACCGGAAAATAAATACACAAATCGAATGTCACTTTGGTCTGTTAAATATGCATAAGTGAAATTGGCATGAAGCCTTTGGTCGGTTAAAGGCAACAATCCAAACTCCGTATTCTTAAGAAATAAACCATAAGCAGATTTCGGTCTGATTTCATTGATCATTTTCACTACCTGAGCCCTATCTTGCTCTTCTGAAATTTTAAGATAGGTAAGCGCAGATCGCATACTTCCTTGGATTTGAGTATCCATCTCGGCTAAACCACTCCGAATCACCACATCGAACCGAAGCGAACTATTATTTGGTGGTGTTTCACTGATTCCGGTTACCACTAAATCTCTTTCTTTATTTAGGCTAATAGTTCTTCCGATTGGGTTTTCTTCACCAAATAGTTTTTCTGCAAAAGCGGTAGTAATTACAGCTTGATAAGGTTTGTTCAGCACTGATTGAGCAAGACCCTCCACCAGTTCAAAATCCAGCATCTCGAAAAAGTTGGCATCCGAAAAAATAATCTTGTCAGAATAAATACGTTTGTGATCAACCGTCAAAAGGCTCTTAGCTCCTGCCCCAACCATGCGTACTGCTGACTCAACAGAGGGGATATCTGAAACAATAATAGCGGCCAAATCAGGGGCAATTGATCCTTGCTTTACACCTCGTGTAGTGTCAGTGGCGTAAACCCTATATAATTGCTCATGGTCAGCATAAAACTTGTCATAACTTAGTTCATCCCTCACATAAAGCGCAATCAACAAAAATGCGGTAAGCCCTACGGTGAGCCCAGCAATATTCACAAAAGAATAGAGCTTCTCTTTCCTTAGTTTTCTAACAATAAGTTTAAGGTTGTTTTTGAACATTGCTTTAAGGTTTATTCGTCTCTAAGTGAATTAACAGGATTGGCGGTGGCCGCTCTAAGCGAACGATAACCTGTTGTAAGCAATGCGATCATTAAAGACGCACCAATACTGATGATAAAGATCATCGGCCCAATCGAAATTCTGTATTCATATTGCCCCAGCCAACTGTTCATTCCCCAATAGGCCAATGGCGCAGACAACAGAAAGGATACGCCCACAAGAACAACAAACTCCACGGAAAAACGGCCCATTATGCTGGCCACTGTGGCGCCCAATACTTTTCTAATTCCAATTTCTTTAGCCTTTTGGTTGGCCATAAATGAGACCAAACCATACAAGCCTAAGCAACCAATAAAAATGGCAATGAAGGCAAACACCGTAAGCATTTGCGACATTTTTCGCTCATTATCATAGTATTCATAAATCTCTTTGTCTAAAAATTGATAATCGAATTCATACTCTTCATGAATTTCGCCCCAAATCGTTTTAAGTTCAGCCACCACTTTGGTAGCACTTTGTGCATTCACCCTAACACCTAGAGTTCTGAAGTCACGAGATTCATTGAACATTGCTACAGGTTCAATGGCTTCCGAAAGTGTGGTGACATGATAATCCTTGATTACCCCTACAATTGGGGCTGTCATTCCCCATAATCTCAAAGGTTTTCCGATGACATCGTAAGGATCCTTCACTCCTACTTTTTTAAGAAATGTCTCATTGACAACAAACTGATTCACCGTATCACTTTTCATCAACCAATCGCCAGCAATCAATCGAAGTCCATATGTTTTTTGGTATTCATGGTCAGCCATTTTTACATGCATATCCAATTCCGTTTGAATACTATCTGAAGGCGTGTAAAACGCATTTGTCACTGATTGAGAACCAGAGAACGGAGGTTTATAGTTGAATGAATGCGCCACAACCCCAGGTAAATTTTGAATTTTAGCTTCCCATAAATCTCTGGTCTTCTCATCTCTTTCTGCTAGATTGATATTGATGATCCATTCCTGATCGTAACCCATATCAACCGAGTTGAAATAATTCATTTGCCTCACCGCAACCACAGTTCCAAAAATCAAAACTTGGCAAATCAGAAACTGGGTAAAAACTAAAGACCTTCTAAAAAACATGTTGCCTTTTCCTTTGGTCATACCGCCCTTCAAAGCATCAATGGGTTTGGCTGACGAAAGCACAGCGGCAGGATAAAGACCCGCCAAAAATGAAACTGAGACTAAAATGAGAAGCAAATAGGCCAATAATGAAAAGTCCGTGAGCGGGCTAAATGGGATTTCGATACCCACAAAATCGTTGATAACTAGCGGTAGAAGCCTTTCTGTCAGTGCAATAGAAATTAAAAGCGAGATCAAGGTAATGGCGAAGGTTTCACCCATAAAACGAGCGATCAATTGCTTGCGCGAACTGCCCAATACTTTTCTCATACCTACTTCTTTGGCACGTTTGACCGCCATGGCCGTAGACATATTGATGAAATTGAAGCAAGCCGTAACAATCAATAAAATCCCAATAATCACATAGGCATAGAGGATTGCCTTTGGTGCGGAACGTTGACTAAAAGTCCCAAATTGCTCGCTAAAATGATACTCGCGGAAGGGTTCGAGAACGAAAGTCCTTGATTCACGCGTTTCAGCATCCCAATACTTCTCTACAAAATCTGGAAATTGGCTTTCGACACTCTCTGGGGTAACATTATTATCCAACAACACAAAAGCGACATTATCGCTAGCAATACTTCCCCATTCACTATTTTTCCAAGGTTCTGGGCCTTTTTTAGTTTCCATCGAAATAAAAATACCAAAGGGGAAATCCGAGTTCTTTGGTGCATCTTCCAAAACAGCGATAACTTTCAAGTCTATTTTCTTATTCAACTTAATTGTCTGTCCTATAGCCGAACTGTACGGGAAGTACTTCTTCGCCAAGGTATGGTTAAGTGCTACCACATTAGGTTGATCAAAGCCAGATTGAACAGTTCCTTCCAACACTTTCCAATCAAATACATCAAAGAAATTCGGCTCAATGTAAACCAACTCCGGGTCTTCCTCATAGTATTTAATTTCACTACCATCGGTGATAGAAATCAGCCCATAACGCTCATGAGAAACTAAAGTCACCTCTTTTAAACCGACTATATCTGATTTCAGCACGCCTGGCATAATAAGCGGAATACCTCCACCAGAATACTCTCTACCATCTTGAACATCGATACGCCCTACTCTGTAAATGGAGTTTAGATTTGAATGGTAGCGATTAAAACTTCTCTCCTGCTTTACAATCAGGAACATGACCAGACTACAGGTGATGCCTAAAGTGAGTCCACTAATGTTGATGAGAGTAAATGCTTTGTTTCTGGCGAAGTTTCTTAGCAGAATTCGAATGTAATTTTTGACCATGGAAAAGATATTTTGAGTGATGTCTTTGGCTCTGCTTATTCAATGGTTATGCCAAGAATATTAATACCTATCAATCAATTAGTTAAGCCTTTATTAAAGTTCAACCCTTTAAAATATCGTTTGTTTTTAATACAGCCAAGTGTTTGTTTTTGATACAGTTAATTTGATTCTGTTTGTAGACAAAGCCGAGTACCGACCTACCAAGTCATAAAATCATTATTTACCCTATTTCAATATTTTCTACATATTTTTTCTAAAAAAAGGATGTTTTACAAACCTATTTTTCCCACATATACGCATTTCATTCGATTCCATAGATATATTTTAACCAGTTAAATATAATCATACATAATTCTTTAAATTGGGTCGATTACCAAATAACTTAGAGTTCAAATTCCAAGGAAACAATAAAAATTCTGACTTAACTAAATCAACCAAACATTATGTCGCAGCAATTAAATCGAAGAAAGTGGTTAAAAACAGGCCTAATGACCATAGGCGGAGTGTCAATGCTTCCGCATTTAAGCTGGGCAGCAAATTTAAATTCTCCAATTAATATTGATCGAGAAGGAAGGATCATTCATACCCCTTTATTCAAAGAATACATTTCAACCGTTAAAGCTCCTGAAATTGTTGCTAAGCTCAATGCTAACGAAAACCCATATGGTCCATCGCCCGAAGGCATCAAAGCACTGAAAAGCGTAGCCACAGAAGGTAACCGTTATGGTTGGGGCACACTCACTTCTTTAGTTGATAAAATTTGTGTCAAAGAAGGAGTCGACAAAACCCATATCATGATGGGGCCTGGTTCTTCGGACTTACTCGAAAAAACCGCTATGGTCATGTTTATGAATGGTGGCACCGTGCTCTCAGCAGATCCTTCTTATATGTCGTTGATGAATGTAGTGCAATCCGTGGGCGGAAAATGGAAAGGCATTCCTTTGAAAGACGATTGGTCGCATGATTTAAAAGCCATGGAAGCCGCAATTGATAGCGATACAAAACTTATTTACATCTGTAACCCGAACAATCCAACGGGAACGATTACTACTTACAATGAACTTTATGACTTTTGCTCTAGAGTAGCGGATAAAGTGCCCATTTTTATTGATGAAGCCTATTTAGATTTTGTAGAAGGCGCTGACGGACAAAGCATGGTGAAATTGCTTCAGCAAGGCAAAAACGTAATCATTGCGCGTACTTACTCTAAAATCCACGGAATGGCGGGCTTAAGAATTGGTTATATCGCAGCCTTGCCAGAAACTCTAAAAGCCATCAATAGCATTACCCGAGGTGGAATGGGGATTTCAAACACTACCATCGCAGCGGCCAATGCAAGCATGGATGACGTGGCTTTTCAAACCAAATCAAAAGAGCTGAACAAAGAGGCCAGAACTTACACTTTCGAAAAATTGAAAGCCATGGGTTTTGAGCCAGTGCCATCTCACACCAGTTTTATGATTTTCCCCCTGAAAGAAATATCAGGCAAACCTTTCCTAGATAAAATGACAGCCCAAGGTATTGCCGTAAGGTCATTTGACATTTACGATAGACCATGGTGTCGAGTGAGTATGGGTACGATGAAGGAAATGAAACTCTTTCTTGACGCCTTAGGCAAGGTGGTAGGTTAAAAATTGATTGGTTATTTTATTCAGATCTATGAGCACAGATTCGGCCTTGGCCAAAACGTTGACTTTACTCCTTCTTATTGCCATCGGTTTTTTGCTGAAGAAGAAATTCAAAGGCAATGAGCAGGTCAATGGAATAAAGAATATCATCCTAAATGTAGCCTTGCCTGCTACCATTTTTGTAGCGCTCATGGGGGTGAAAATCAACGCAAGCCTGTTATTTATGCCTTTGCTGGCCTTGGTTTTCAACTTCTTACTCTACTTCCTGACCCCTAGTATTCTCAAACTTTTCAGTATTGAGCGGCAATCCCCGAAAGGTAGAACGCTTATGATGCTCTTGCCCTCATTGGCACCTGGGCTTTCATGTTTTCCTTTTATTCTAGAATATATAGGAGAAGATCAATTGGCCAATGCAGCCTTGGCAGATGTAGGCAACAAGTTTTTCGTCCTTATTTTCTTGTACGTAATGGCCATGAACTGGTATTATGCCAACAACGCCAACGACAACTCAAATTCTAAGTCTAAACTCAAAAGCTTATTGATTTCATTGATCAAAGAACCAATCAACATCATTATCCTTTTGGCGATTGGACTACTGAGTTTAGGCCTGAATCTAACGACTCTTCCAACCTTTTTATCCGAAACCTTTGTTCGACTTAGCGCAATAATGACTCCATTGGTTTTGATATTTATTGGATTGGCTGTGAAGCTGAGTAAGAAAGGTTTGGGGACAGTCATTTCAATCTTATGTTGCCGCGCTGGCATCTCGATTTTAATTAGTGCAATCATAATTTTGGCCCTTGGTTTATCGGTTCCGGGGGCCATTATGCTTGCAGTGGTCTTTCCTTTGAGTGCGGTTAGCTTCTGGCCATTTGCGCATATGTCGGCCTTCAATTTGAAAGAAGATTCAGATGGCATTAAAGCTCAAAAACGCACATTTGACACCGAGTTTGCCATACTTATCTTGGCCTGTTCATTACCTTTTTCAACCCTATTGATTCTCGGCATTCTCTCTGCCGGAACTTTGTTTACGGGCATCCCAATCTTGGTGACGTTAGGGATATCGTTTCTTGCAGTGGGGATCCTTCCTAACTTAATTAGAAGAGTTTATTGCGCCTTATCTAAGAGTGAGGTAACTGCAGAATCTTCATTCCAAAAGCAATTAGTAAAACAAGCTAAGTAGGTATTCAAAATTGATTAGTCGAACTTTCTCACAAGGAAGGAATTCCCTCCCCGATGTTTCGGGTTGTTTTCTAATCAACTCTTTCTTCGGTCATCGGTCTTCCGACTTCCATCTTCGGTCTTCCCTATCCCTATTCGCTCCTCAATGAATCTACAGGATTTGAAGTAGCAGCTTTCAATGACCTTAAGCCAGTTGTAACAGCGCCAATCACCAGCGTAAAAACGGCAGCTGCGGCAAACGCAGTTATTCCTAAATTCACTCGATATTCAAAGCCATCGAGCCATTTTTGCATAAAAAAGTAGCCAAGTGGCGCTGCCAGTAAGAAAGCGATACAGATCAGTATTAACAGTTCCTTAGAGAAAATGGCAAGTATTTGATTGACAGTAGCACCTAGCACTTTCCTGATTCCAATTTCCTTCATTTTTTGATTGGCCATAAAAGAGACCAAACCGTACAATCCAAGGCAACCAATGAAGATGGCAACACCAGAGAAAATCTGAAACAACTTGAGCATATCTGCCTCCTTTTTATAGTTCTCCAAGATTTTTTCGGATAGCAAAGAATAATCGAAAAGAACGCCAGGATATTGGGCAGTCCATGTTTTTTCAAGGGCGGCAATCAATGCGGACATTTCATTTTCAGCACCTTCAAATCTTAAAGCTCCTTCGTAGTTATAACCCGCATATTTGACCATAATCAGCGGATCCATTTTCTCTTTTAAGTTCTTATTATGGAAATCATTAAACACTCCAACTATGCGTTTATCACCATTAAAGCCTGTGCCGAGCGTTTTTCCAATCGCGTCTTCTGGATCAGTGAGTCCCATTAATTTCATGACTTGCAATGAAATCAGCGCTTCCTTGAGCGTAGTGTCCGACACACTAATATTTTGTCCCGCCAGTAATTCTATTCCATAGAGTTCTAAATAGTTTTCATCTATAATCTTAAAGGCAGCTTCGAAATTGCCTTCTGCTTCGAGAGGTGCATATTTAAAGGTAGATCCAATATTGTTATCTGAAAGTGGGCTGGCGAATGAAAAACTCACCACTTCTACACCAGCATAATTTTTCAAATCATTTTTAATGACGTTGAGTTTTTCAGCTTCATTGGTAGGTAATGGAAATGTAATGATGGATGATTTTCTGAATCCTAATTCTTGCGATTGGAAGTACTCCATTTGAGAAATTACTACCAAAGTACAAATGACCAACACTTGGGAAATAAAGAATTGAAAAATCACGAGACCTCTGCGGGTGTTGATATTCCCAGAAAGTGATGACTGCCCTTTCCCATGCAAAACAGCCACTGGCTTTAGCCTAGAAAGAATAAGTGAAGGATACATCCCTGCAAGCAGAGTGACCGAGAGTAGTACTCCTACTGCGATAAAAAGTAAACTGACGTCATTCAACAAGTCAAGTGAAAGGTTGTACCCCACCAGACTTTCCATGTTCGTCATGATCAATTCTGCTACTCCTAGCGAAATCAATACTGCAATCGAGGTAATCAAGAATGTTTCGCCCAAAAATTGAAAAATCAATTGGCCTTTTACACCTCCCAAAACCTTGCGAATCCCTACTTCTTTTGATCGCTTAATCGCCAAGGCAGTAGATAAATTGATGAAATTAATACAAGCCGTTAAAATCAAAAAGATTCCAATGGCTATCGGCACGGTCAAAAAATCCTTTGATTTGGCCAAGTCATCGTAGGTATTGTATTCAGGTTGAAAATGCATATCTGCCAAAGACTGCAACTCGAAAGCAGTTTTATTCTCTCCATCTGGAATATACTTTTCAACCATTTTGGGCAAAATATCCAAGACTTGCTGCTCGCTTACATTTTCGTTCAACAAAAAAAAGACATTTGAATTTGAGGAAGTGGAAGTCCAAGAATTGGGTTGATAAAAATCGAAAATGGCTTCTATTGCTTCGTACTCGATCATTACCTGAAATGGCAATGAGGCATTTTTAGGAGGATCGGAAACAACTCCTGTTACAAACACATCGAGTTTACCATTAAGTTTTAACTCTTTGCCCAGAGCCCTGTCATAGCCTCCATCCGTGATTCCAAAATACTTGGCAGCTATGGATTCTGATATTACTGCCGACTTCGGTTTAGTCACTGCCGTTTCGGGATTACCTATGAACCACTCATAGTCAAACAACTTAAAGAATTCAGGGTCTACAAAAGCGATCCCCTTCTTCTGTTCGTAATGTGTCCAATCACCAATGGTATTTTGTACACTCAACTGACTCTCTCCTATATAAAATGTTCGAACAGGTATGCCCAAATCAGGGTAATCAGTCTTAAACGCGGCTGTAAAAGGATTTTGAATCCCCCCTTCCTTTTCAATAAGATTAGGACTTTCTACAGTTTTAGTGAATCTATAGAGTCGATCATAATTGGTTAAATAGGTATCAAAACTCTTCTCGAAAAGTACGATCTTAAAAAGCACCAATGCTGCGCTAATCCCTAAGGCCAAACCAAAAACATTGATCATAGCGTATGACTTGTTTCTAATGATGTTTCTGAAGGCGGTGATAATATAGTTTTTGAACATATTTTTTTCAGTAAGAACTTGAGCCGTATTGCCAATAGCTTGCCAACTTTATAAACAACTGTAAATCTATTACTTACAATTAATTCGATTAGAAAATTAGTTTATTATCGTTTGTTTTCGATACATTTAAGTGTTTGTTTTCGATACAGTTTTCACATGAGCAAGATTGAAGCTAAAATTCTGGTAGTTGATGATGACATGGACGTGCTCAACACAGCACGCATGTATTTGAAACAACAATTTACCTTAGTCCAAATTGAGAATAATCCGGAACAGATTCCTATTCATTTTGAAAGGGAATCATTTGATGTTGTGCTTTTGGACATGAATTTCAAAAAGGGTGATAACGAAGGTGAAGAAGGACTTAAATGGTTGAGTAATATTCTTACTATCGACCCGAACTGCATTGTTATTCTGATCACGGCATATGGTGAATTTGATTTGGCGGTAAAAGCCGTTAAGACCGGTGCTACGGACTTCTTGCCCAAACCATGGAAAAACGAAAAGCTGTTTGGCACCATTCAATCAGCCTTGCAACTTCGCCAAAGCAAATTAGAGGTTGACAGATTGAAAAGCACTCAAAAAACACTCTCTGGCGATCTAGATCAAAAATTTGAGAACTTCATTGGTGAATCGCTTCCTATCCAAAAAGTGTTTTCACTAATTGAAAAAGTAGGCCCAACTGATGCGAATGTTTTGATTTTAGGTGAAAATGGAACAGGCAAGGAGTTAGCGGCCAGGGCTTTGCACAGGCAATCGCTTCGGAAAAATCAGGTTTTTATCAATGTAGATTTAGGCTCCATCAGTGAATCACTTTTCGAGAGTGAACTGTTTGGTCACGTACGTGGTGCTTTTACCGATGCTAAGGAAGATAAGCCAGGGCGGTTTGAGCTGGCCAAAGGCGGTACCATTTTTCTGGATGAAATCGGTAACCTTTCCCTCCCATTGCAAGGAAAACTCCTTACCGTATTGCAGCAACGCAAAGTAAGCAGAGTGGGTTCTGGTAAAGAAATTCCCTTAGACATTAGGCTAATCTGTGCGACTAACATGCCGCTTTATGAAATGGTGAAAGAAGGCACTTTCAGACAAGATCTACTCTACAGAATCAACACTGTTGAATTAAGAATGCCGGCATTGGCAGAGCGTATTGAGGACATGGATATTCTCGTCAATCACTTTATCCAAATGTATGGCAAGAAATACCAAAAGCCGAAAATCAGCATTGACCAGAACACCGTTGCTAAACTTAAAAAATATCACTGGCCTGGGAATATTCGTGAGTTGCAGCATGCCATCGAACGCGCCATCATTCTTGCCGATGGCAATAAGTTGACAGCGGATGACTTTGTGCTTCAACCTAACAGGGCATCAAAACGATTGGAGGAAGATATTCTTGATTTATCGGAAATGGAAAAAAGGCTAATTCTAAAAGCGCTAGACAAGCACAACGGCAACGTAACGCGCGCGGCTAAGGACTTAGGTTTAGACAGATTAGCGCTTTATAGAAGATTGCAGAAATATGGGTTGTGAAGTCCGAAGACCGAAGACCGAAGTTGGAGGTCTCAATACTAAAGACTCAATACTAAGTACCAGAAAATAATGGTTTCAAAAAGATTCGCCTTGCTAGTCATTCTACGCGTCACTTTGCTGATGCTGAGCATGACTGCTTTGGCCTTTATTTTTGCGAAAACCGAGTTATTCTTCAACCAAATTATCCTCCTTTCGATCATCGTAATTCAGATCGCGGAACTGATTCGATTTATTACGTTTACCAACCGAGAGCTTGCTAAACTATTGCTGGCCATTCGCTATTCCGATTTTTCCATCTCATTTAAAGGCAAAAAACACGGCAAGTCATTTCAAGAATTGCAGAATGCTTTTGTTGAAATTATTGAAGCCTTCAAAAAGGTATCCGTTGAGAAAGAAGCCCAATTCAAATTCCTTAAAGTAATTGTCGACAATATCAATGTTGGGATTATCGCTATTAAAGAAGAGCACCAAATTGAATTAATGAACAAAAGTGCCCAGCAGCTTTTGAGCATTCCAGCCCCTAACTATTGGAAACAGTTCGTGCAATTCAGTCCTGATTTTGCCAGAGAGTTCTCTGAAATGGAGGACAATGAACGCAAGTTGATCGAATTGAATATCAAGGAAGAAAAGCTTCAAATTTCGGCACATGTTACTCGCCTGAAAATATTAAACTATCGGTATTCCATCATCACATTCCAGAACATTAAATCTGAAATCGAACAAAAGGAAATTGAAGCTTGGCATAAGTTGATAAGGATTCTGACGCATGAAATCATGAATTCGGTAACTCCGATTACCTCGCTTACAGAAACCATGCGAATGATGCTGCAACAGGATGAAACCAAAGAAAAGAAGGCCCAAGAATTATCGGAAGAAGACCTAGATGACTTCCGTTTTTCGTTAGAAACCATACAGCGCAGAAGCGAAGGTTTACTTCATTTTGTAGAAGACTATAGAAAACTGACCCGAGTCAAAAATCTTGACCAAGAGCAAGTTGAGGCCACAGAATTATTGGAAAACATGGCACAACTCATGACGCCAGAGCTTCAAAAAGAGCAAATCACGCTAGAACTTCGGCTCAAAAATTCATTCAAGCTGTTCATTGACAGGAAGTTAATTGAGCAAGTGCTCATCAATCTAATCACCAATGCCAAACATGCCCTAAAAACCACCGAAAAACCATTGATCACCATAAGTGCCTATTCGCGCGAATCAGAAAAAGTAATTGAAATTACTGACAACGGAACGGGCATTGACGAGAGTAAAATCGATCAAATTTTTATTCCCTTTTTTTCAACCAAAGAAAATGGTTCTGGAATTGGCCTGAGCCTTTCAAAACAAATCATGAAAAAGCACAGAGGTGACTTAACCGTCAAATCCGAAAAGGACAAAGGAGCAAGTTTCCGAATGTCTTTCAAAGGTTAAATTCAACACGGCTTCCACTTATCTCTGGTCTTAGCGAGACGCTAAGACCAACTACTGCCTAATAAAGAAAATTTATTTGAATAGGGCTTTTTTGATCTTCATAGTCCCTTGAGCTGCTAAAAACCCAGTCGGACGGCTGATCTACAAAAGACGGCTCATATTGGTTCGATGAGGACATGGTCAATTGTGTCAATGATGGGTTAAGACGAATTATGGAAGTTCCGATGAATGTAAATTTGCGTTTGGTATTAAAAATTATCTTTATTACATTCACATATCTTTTAATGTTAAAAATGTGCAATATGAGAAAATTATTTAAAACTGCGATGCTAGTCGGTGGTCTAATAACACTGACCTCCTTACCATTTGGTTTGAATGCCACAACTTACTACAGAACTTTAGATTATTGTGGTCAATACACCAATTATCCAGGGTGTTTTGTTTGGGTGCTGAAATGTGATTTCGATGGCGGTACTATTTGCGGAGTTAGTGACCAAATACCATGTGCTGAGGTTTGTGAACCCATTATAGCTCCTTAATGGATTTTTAATTCTTTAATCACTAATGGCTTTGTTTTATGCAAAGCCAATTTTATTTAGATGAATATGAACCGATCTGTACTTATTCCATTTGTAGTATTCCTGACGTTATTCGCTTCCTGCTCTAAAAGTTCAGAGCGAATTCAAAATTCAAAATTAGTTAAAATAGATTTTGAATTGAGCCATCCCTCGGATTTTGAATCTGTTTTTGATTCGGTTAGTTGGACATCACTTCAATTGCCATCTAATACATTTATAGGTGCAGTGGATAAGGTAATCATTCATAAATCGGATATTTACGCTTTTGACTATGTTCATTCACAATCATTGTATGTTTTCGACAGCAGTGGTTCTTTCAAATTTTCAATTAATGATGCTGGGCCTGGGCCAGGTGAATACCAAAGACCTGTAGATTTTCTTGTAACTGAGTTTGGTGTAGAAATTTTGGATGCCACTGATAAAATTTTAAAATATGACCAGAGAGGAATTTTTAAGGAAGAAGTACGTCTTCCTTTTAATTGCGATAAATTTGTGAAGATAAGTAATGAGGAGTATTTAATGTACACTAAACAATCTGGGAATTCATCATTTGGAGAAAATGTAGCATGCGACTTGGTTCTTTACAATCTCACAACAAAAGAGAATATCTGCATTTTAGAAAGGAGCAATGTAGAAATTCCTTTCATTCAAGAAAGCAATAATCTAACAAATTACAAATCAAGAACATGGTTCTCGAAAATGTTCTCAGACTCAATATTTGGAATTACCGAAAGGATCATAAGTGATACATTGATTTTAGAGTTTGGAAATAGGGCGTTCCCAAGTGAGTTACTTGACATTAACAAGTATAAAATAGAGGATATTATGACTGTTTTGAACACTAACTTTGATAAGATGTACCATAGGCCTTCGCTTTTCGAGAGTGATAAGTTTTTCATAACGGGCTTTAATTTGAGTGGGCAGAATTATTTGTTTTACAATAAAATAAATGAATCATGGCAAACTTTAGCAGTTGATAATAAATCGAATATCAGCAGTGAAGGTGTTCCTTTTCTCTTTATACATTATTTGGATCATAATTCAATTACTACGGTGGTAGACTCAAACATTATTCTTGATGCATATCAAAGGCAAAAAAGGAAAACTCCAGAAATTCAATCAAACTTCATGAATTTTGCAAAAGACTTAGACATTAACTCTGCACCAGTTTTGATAAGGTATTGGTTTAAGTAAACAGGAATACCATATTGCAGAGCTTCAATTATGACATGCTCTGGAAAAGGGAAGAACTGTTCAGTTCAGATTATTCGACTTACTGTGGCCAAGAAACTAAGCCTTCTTTTGGTAGTTTGAATCTAATAAAAATCTAAAATATATACTTGCTTTTTATGACAGTACCTAAGACAGTTTGGATGGCAAGTTTCCGAATGTCTTTCAAAGGTTAAATTCGCCACTGCTTCAATTGAAATTGCCTATTTTCGCAGAAATAAATTGTTAAGAAAAATGGGCGTTTTCAGCATTATCACCATCCTGATTGTTCTTTCGGCAGTTTTTGCCTTTATCAATACCAAGTTTTTAAAACTGCCCTTCACCATCGGGCTAATGTTGATTGCCATTTGCTTTACGCTGGTGCTGACTATTCTTGGCAGTTTCAACCATTATATCCTGGATGAGGCCAAAATACTTATCGCTTCCATAGACTTCGAAACTGCCCTGCTCGATATAATGCTGAGCTTTTTACTCTTTGCTGGTGCGCTCCACACCAAACTCGATGCCCTTAAGGCGAACAGAACTCCCATCGCCCTATTCGCTACCATGGGGGTGGTCGTGTCTACTTTTATCATCGGAACGCTGATGTATTATGTCGCCATGGCCGTAGGCCATGAAATCGACTATATCTATTGTTTACTATTTGGGGCTTTAATTTCACCCACCGATCCAATCGCTGTTTTGGGTATTTTGAAGGAAGCAAATGCCCCTAAAAAATTAGAGATCAAAATTGTAGGAGAATCACTTTTCAACGATGGCGTGGGTGTGGTTGTATTCTTGGTGATTTACAAAATTGCCGAACAAGGTTTGGCTTCAGTTGAGGCATCGGAAGTGAGCTTCCTCTTTTTTGAAGAAGTTGTCGGTGGAATTGCCCTAGGCCTAATTGGCGGTTGGCTTGTATTCCAGTTGATGAGGACCATAGACCACTACGAAACCGAGGTGATTATTACTTTGGCTTTGGTAATGGGGCTTTCAGCCTTGGCGCATCTGCTCCATGTTTCAGGGCCGTTGGCCGTAGTGGTAGCAGGTATTTTTATTGGCAATAAGTCGCCAAAAATTGCATGGTCAGCCACCACCCAAAACTATGTAGATAAGTTTTGGGAACTGCTCGATGTACTGCTCAACGCCATTCTCTTTGTTTTGATTGGTTTAGAATTGCTCGTCATCACCTTCAATGGAGAATACATCACCTTTGGTTTAATTGCGATTCCGATCTCGCTTATTGCCAGGTATTTAGCCTTAGCAGGGCCTGTGGCACTTTTCAAAAAGAAACTCGATTTCGTACCAAGAACTAACCTGATCATGACTTGGGGCGGTATTCGTGGAGGGATTTCCATCGCCTTGGCCTTATCGCTTAAACCAGAAATGGAGCGTGAACTTTTCCTTACCGTGACTTACATAATCGTGGTGTTTTCCATTATTGGCCAAGGCCTAACGATCGGCCCATTGGTGAAATGGGTTTTAGGTAAGAAATAGAAAGAGCGAATGAATTCACTCGCTCTTTCCGTTCTATCAATATTAAGTGAGTTTTTAAATTTGGTTTGCCAATAATGACAAAACAGCCATTGTGATGTCATTTCGAAGCAAAGCGAAGAAATCTTTTCACGTTTCAAGGAGTAATTTTCTTACAATGCTGAAAAAGATCCCTTCGGGATGACTTGCGATTATAATGAAAATACTCTCGAAGACAGTTTACTTTCAACTGGCAAAACGTCCTCCTTTAAAAACTCTCTCTCAATTCGAAAGTCTTTCTCATTCTGTGAATCAATTTATTCGATTCAGGGAAATTCAACGTTTGTTGTCCATCAGAATAGGCCTCTTCGGGCTTTTCGTGCGTTTCGTAGATTACGCCATCAGCACCAGCCATGATGCTTGCCAAGGCAATCGGCTCCACGAAATCGCGGATACCAATGCCATGCGAAGGGTCTGCAATTACTGGTAAATGGGTCTTCTCTTTCAATACAGCAATCGCATTTAAGTCCATCGTATTTCGCGTAGCATTCTCGTAAGTCCGGATACCTCTTTCGCAAAGAAGTAACTTCTCGTTACCTCCACTAAATACATATTCAGCTGAAGAAAGCAGTTCATCAATAGTCCCAGAAATACCTCGCTTGATCATTACTGGCTTGTCTACTTTACCTAATTCATCCAGCAAATTGAAGTTCTGCGTGTTCCTTGCTCCTACTTGGTAGATATCGGTATAAGGATACATCTCTGCAATTTGAGACACCTGCATTACTTCGGTAATAATTTTGATCCCCGCTTCTTTAGCGAGTTTGTACCATAATTCAAGGCCTTCAATCCCCAAGCCTCTAAAAGAATAAGGTGAACTTCTCGGCTTATACACGCCACCGCGCATGATCGAAATGCCATTTTCCTGAAGGTGGGCAATGGTCTTTCTGATTTGATCTTCATTTTCAATAGAACAAGGGCCCGCCATAATCTGGAAACCGCCTTCTTCAATCACAACACCATCTCCCAAATCAATCAGGGTAGGCTTTACTTTCCATTTTTTTGAAACAAGCTTGTAGTCGTCCGACACAATATGGATATCGCTAATACCATCCATATGGCCGATTTCACGGATATCGAAGTCCTTTTTTCCTGTTCCAATGAGGTATTCCCCTTTTTGGGTAATCACTGAAGTTGGCTTGTATTTCAAACCCTTTACTCTATTGACAATGGCTTCTTTCTGAGCCGGATTGATGTCTTTTTCGAATTGTATGATCATTTTATTGAATTACGAATTATGATGTACGGAGTACAAATTGATTTCTTTATTAGTTAATACCACTTTCCTATTTCCCTGATCTAATGTTTCCCGATCAATCAATCACTGATTTAACAAACCCCTCAATATTCTTCTCCAAATCTCCTTCTTCAGAAATGGCCTTAATAAAGGCACTTCCGATAATGGCGCCATTGGCATTTTCGCAGGCCTTGTCAAAAGTTTCAGCATTAGAAATCCCAAAACCGATCAGGGTTGGGTTTTTCAAATTCATGCTTTTTATTCTAGCGAAGTAATCTGATTGCCCTATTGAAATACTTGTTTTAGCTCCCGTAGTACTGGCCGAAGAAACCATGTAAATGAATCCATTTGAGTTGTCGTCAATCTCGCGAATCCGTGCTTCCGAAGTTTGAGGAGTGATTAAAAACACATTGTACAAACCATGCTTTTCGAACATGGGTTTGTAATAAGAAGTGTATTCAAACATGGGTAAATCAGGAAGAATCACGCCATCCACACCTACTTCTTCGCATTTTGCACAGAAAGCTTCCATGCCATATTGCACAATCGGGTTCACATAGCCCATCAACACAATCGGCACCTTTACTTTGGCTCTGATGTCATTTAACTGGCTAAAAAGCACTTTCAAACTCATGCCATTGGCCAAAGCCACACCATTACTTTCTTGAATGGTTGGTCCATCAGCAATTGGATCTGAATATGGAATGCCAATCTCAATGAGGTCAGCGCCAGACTTCTCCAGTGCTTCGATGATGGTCACAGTGTCATGCAGTTGAGGATAGCCAGCCGTAAAATATACGTTGAGCACTCGCTCTTTCTTCGCTTGAAATAATTGATCTATTCTGTTCATTTTTGATAGTATTGTGTATTGGGTCATGAGTATTGGGAACGCCCAAGACTCAATACCCGAGACTCATGACTCCTTTAATACTTTCCCCATTTTATATAAGTATCCAAATCCTTGTCGCCTCGGCCAGAGAGGTTAACCACCACTACATCTGAAGGATTAAAACTCATTTGATTGAGCGCTGCAAATGCATGAGCGGTTTCTATGGCGGGAATAATCCCCTCAGTTCTGCTCAATAGAATCCCAGCTTTCATGGCTTCCTCATCGGTTACACTGTAGAAAGTCGCTCTACCAGTCTCATGTAAATGGGCGTGTACTGGACCTAGTCCCGGGTAATCCAAACCCGCTGATATTGAATAAGGCTCAACGACTTGACCGTCTTCTGTCTGCATCAAGAGAGTCTTTGAACCGTGCAGAATACCAGGTTTTCCGAGTACGGTGGTTGCCGCAGACTCACCTGTATGATTGCCTAAACCAGCGGCTTCTACAGCGACTAGTTTTACGTCTTCTTCATTATAATAATGATAGAAAGCGCCAGCCGCATTGCTGCCTCCACCTACACAAGCGATCACATAATCGGGGTTTTCTTTGCCCTTCTTTTCTAAAAGCTGTGCTTTAATTTCTTTGCTAATGACCGACTGAAAACGAGCCACCATTTCTGGATAAGGATGTGGCCCCACGACCGAACCAATGATATAATGCGTGTCAGTAGGATTGTTGATCCAATGGCGCATGGCTTCATTCGTTGCGTCTTTCAAGGTTTTGCTTCCGCTTGTAGCGGGACGAACTTCAGCCCCCAAAATGCGCATGCGCTCAACATTGGGCTTTTGGCGCGCCATGTCTACCTCACCCATGTAGACGATGCACTCCACTCCCATCAAGGCGCAAACCGTAGCAGTAGCCACTCCATGCTGACCTGCGCCAGTTTCTGCAATGATCTTCTTTTTGCCCAAGCGCTGAGCCAAGAGAATCTGACCGACAGTATTATTGACCTTGTGGGCGCCTGTATGGCAAAGGTCTT
>Ga0210009_1000090_pt1 | contig 112314 bp, 91 predicted proteins | sample CryGeyCG2114_065_FD_185457 | JGI IMG/M metagenome (GOLD analysis project Ga0210009, IMG submission 185457) | Groundwater microbial communities from aquifer - Crystal Geyser CG12_big_fil_rev_8/21/14_0.65 (SPAdes) (version 2) | ecosystem: Environmental > Aquatic > Deep subsurface > Groundwater ...
TGGTATTAATGAGTTAAACGGTTTGTCTTACCCAAAACCTGATCGGGACAGTGGCCTTCGAGGCCATATGGCTGCCAAGGAGGGTAAGACGTCAATTTGGATCTCATTAGGGCGCAACAGACGCCGGATATATGTCGCAAGACCGCGAACCATTAACGACCGATACCCCGTTGTGAAAGGTGAATTATCGATTAACGTAAATGTAGTTCGAATAAAATAGGACATTGGCCTTGCTAACCCCGAGGTGACCATATATGTCCCCGCTATTTCGCTATTTTATTTAATGGATGCTCGACCGCCCCGTTTGATGTGAATGGATTCACGAATGCCGCGATGGCATGGATGCCAAAAAGCGGCCATGGGGCGGACGGTCGTCTCGCAATCCCCATGGCCCACCTGTTTAACATCGGTGTAGCCTGCAAGTTTTAAATAAAAACTCAGCACGTTTTTGGACATTTTCGTGTTAGGACTTTTGCTCTAATGAAAGCATTTCTGATTATCAAAAATATGAAAAAGCTATAAACCTGTGGTCAGTTTTACTTGACCACTACAACACCATTACTAATAAAACCTACAGTTTCATAGGATAATTCAAAAAGTGTTCTTTATACGTCTTTAATAAAGCAGGGGTATTGGATTCTTCAATAAAGGACAAGACATTATTATAATTCTTATAGTTTATCTGATACTTTTTTGTCGCGTTTTTAGCATTATTAAGACGAGCTAACGCCTCATCAGAGAAGGCTCCAGATGTCCAAAATTCAAATATAAATTTTTTGTTTTTCCAATCAGGGTGAGATAAGCAATATTTATAAAATACTGGCACTTGCTCAATCAGCCAATAATCAATCTCATCTTTTGTAACCTGTTTGTTGATGTTATATCCTTTCCCTTCAATAAAAAGCACTTCTTTATTGTTTGAAGCAACAACATCTGCTTCTTTCTGAATTCCATTAACGTCCCTACAAAACTTATTAAGTTCCACCCCGTTATACCCAGTAGCTCTCATGGCTTCAGCAACAACGTGCTCGAATAACGCGCCCCTTAAGCGACTTGCGGCTCCTTCTACCTTCCCCAGCGTTTTGAAAATGATATCTAACTTTTCTCCTGAAGCCCCCACTCTTGACACTTGAGACAGGAGTTCTATTAGCTCCTTCATCCCGCTATTAACCTCTTTGTCAAACACCGACGAAATAGTGGCAGGAGATACTCCTGTTGCCTTTAATTTATTAAAGGCACTTTCAGAATATGAAGAAGCAAAAAAGAAAAATAGCTGTCTACCTACATTTTTAAGACTTCGTAAAGAATTGAGTTTTTGAATAAATGGCTGAATACCTCTTTCACTAACCTCGCTATTGAGCAAAATATCACACACAACGAAACCTGATTTAATCGTTCCAGCATTCGATTCACCGCTAACCAAAGGGCTTAGATATGATGGTGCAGCTAAATCCCATGCAGTAGTACTGACTACTGGGTTGTGTTCATTTGAACGTGTTTTTACTTGATTATACGATACAAAGCCGAGATTTCTCAGCCATGTAGTTATACCTCTCAACAACAGGTCTTCCGCTAAAAGTCTAGCTTTCATATACGGTATTAGTGATTGAACATGATTAGCATGAAGCCCTAGATAAACACATGCGCCAACACCATCTACGGTTATCTCCTTAAGGAGGTTTGTATTAAACAGTCGAGTAAGAACGGTATTTGCAGACAAATGCTTCTTTTGCTTGATAGGGGCACCACAGATAATCTCAAAATGGCATTTTGGGATAATGCCCCCACGTTCTTCAATAGCTGAAATGGCAAATCCATATGCTGAATTACAGGACAGAAGTGCTTCGCTTAAACGACCCCAATAGTGCCCAGTTCCAGCTTGTTCTCTGAGAAATAAAAACTTGGCACGTCTAGGAAATGAAAGCTCTAAACGCAGTATGTCCTGTGTCGCTCGAGAAACCCGCTGCCTAGCTGCTTGTGAACTTAACCCATGAGAAAGAATTAGATATTCCGTTATCTCAGAGCTTAAACTGGGACCATTTTCCAACAGATACAGACGAACCAAATCATTCATTGTCACACTGCGCTATATATACAAGATGTAATATACATCGTAGCAAAAGAAAACGTTCTGATACACATACGTTGCCACACAAGGGTTTCAGAGAAGGGAAATGATAAAAAAATGGCACACATGTCACAGTCGCATTTTTAATCCTAATTTCTGGTGCAAATTCAGGCTTTCTCAGAAGGCTTACAAGACCCACAGCGTTTCAGAATACCTATTTACCATAACGTCATCTTGGACGCAGTTGTGACAACCGCGCTGACGCGCGTTGATGTTTGAGTTGCTTAGGGCGCGTAGCCTTCAAATTCACAGTCAGCCAGCATTTTTGCAACAGAGCGGTGGTTAAAGGGATGATTGAATCGCCACCATTAAATAGCCACTCTGTAGCATTACTAACATTTGGTCAAACATGGAGTGCCGGTGTTAGTCGAGCGCACTCTGCCAGCTCGTTTTGGGGCAATATCTTTTTAGCTGAACGAACAGCTAGAGGGTTAGTTAGATTGGCATTGTTGCACCAGTGACCTTCTAAAACATGGATGTTTTAGTAGAGCCCTCAGGGACGAGTTGACGGCGTGTCACTGGGGAAGCAATGACAATTAATGCGCAATGCGTGTAGCTCAACTGTCTTGCTTTGGGGCAATATCTTTTTAGCTGAACGAACAGCTAGAGGGGTTGTTAAGATTGTCATTATTGCACCAGTGACCTTCTAAAACATGTTTTAGTAGAGCCCTCAGGGACGCTTCTTGTTACATGCAAGGACGGCGTGTCACTGGGGAAATAATGACAATAAGTACAGCACAACTGACGACAAATTTGTCTTGCTTTGAGGCATTTTGATTTCAAAATAGGCGTTCCAATAGGATACGCCTATATTCTCGTTATTCTGAAGGAGTCTTTATTCCTTGGTACATAATCGAGTCAAATTACGTTTGCCCCACTCAATAATCGAGTGAGTGGGGCTTAAGGTTAAGCCTGTTGAAAGTAATAGAGTTTGTATTTATTGTTTTCGGCGGTCACTTTTAACTGGCCAAATTTGGCGGCAATGGTATCCGAATAGGGTAAGTGGCGGTTGGCAACGATTTGCCAAATACCGTTATGTTGTAATTGTTTAGCACTATCACTGACAAAGTTATGCGCTATGTTGGTGGTGCTGGCTAGGCCATCGTGGAACGGTGGGTTAGAGATAATGCCGTTAAATTTGCCCGTGGTTTGCGCCAGTCCATCGGAGGGATAGACCTTGGCCGTCATGCCATTGGCCGCAAGCGTGAGTTCGCATGAGGCGAGCGCCATCGCATTGATATCGACACATTCTAAGGATAGGCTTGGCTGTGCCTTGAGCAGTGCAGCGGCAATCACTCCTGCGCCGCAGCCAAAATCGAGCACTCGGCCAGAGAGTGTCGGCAGGTGCGACAGTAATAGTTCTGTGCCTTGATCTAAGTGCTTCTCGCTAAAAACCCCCACAAGATTGCAGATAGTCACCTCGCCCTGTGGCGTAGTGAGTCTATATTGGCTGACCCAATCGCTAAGCTTCATCTCTGGCGCGCAGCCCTCTAAGCTGCTGCCAAATAACAGGCAGTGGCGGGCGTTATCGAGCTTCATCCCAGTCGCCAAATACTCGGGTAACAGTTTCACTAAAGACTTGATCCCGCCCTTGTTTTCCCCAACGACTAACAGTTGACCATTAGGCACAAGATGATTGGCGGCGAGGTTAAACAGATAGGGCGCTAAGGGCTTGGCCTTAGGGAAATAAACGATAACCGTATCGTATTTTTCTCGCTCAACTGGGTCTTGGTGCGGCAGTTCATGGCCGAAGTAGCAACGCAGTTTTGAGTTGGCGTGCGGTGCTAAGTGCAAGTAATGGTGGTAATCCAAGGCGAGTGCATCGACCGATGCCGCGGTATCGAGCAGGGCCTTTGGCAGTAGATCGGCTTCATGATTGAGCACTAATACTTTGTGTTGGCTTAGGCTGTCTTGATTACGAATAATGACTTGCGATGGATTGGTTAACACAGTTACAGACACCGATTGACTTAAGTGTGGGCATTATACCCGTTATTCGCGCCTGAGCCAGTTTGCATAGAATCCCTGCGCTAAGACCTAATAAAATCCCTAATCAAAAGACCCAATAAAAAAGGCAACTGCATTATGCGGTTGCCTTTAATGAACGGAATCGATTAACGCTTAGCTTTTAGGTTTCTTCGGTTTAGGTAATAAGCTAAAAATCTTATTGGCGATATCGGTATTATCTTGATGGCCGTTAAACAGCTCAGATGCGGGACCTGTGGCAAAGACTTGAACATCAACGCCCGTGTGCCCACCCGTGGTCCAACCTGTATCGGTGCGTTTATCAATTACATGGCGAATTGCCACCGCCATGGTTTCTAATCCCTGCATTCTGGCGACATTAAGCTTTGTGGTTTCTTCTTCGGTTAACTCAAATCCTAAACCGCGGGCGAGATCGGCTTGCCATTGTTCACCACTGATGGCGGCTAAGGCCAAAGTGTCGGAGCTGGCGGAGATATTGCGCAGGATCTCAGGGTTCCAACTGTAGTTACCATTGACACCAATCGATAGGCCGCCAGTATTGTGGTCGGCGGTGATCACCATCAGGGTATCTGGGTGTTCACGCACAAATTGCTCAACCACTTCGATGGCATTGGAGAATTCATCCATTTCACCCATGGCGGTGGCGATATCGTTATTGTGGCCTGCCCAGTCGATAAGACTTCCTTCGACTAACAGCACAAAACCTTGCTCATTCTGCGACAGCAAGCTGAGCGCCTTTTGAGTTAAGGTGCTGAGTTTTTTCGCATCTTTCTCATCAATCGCCCAAGGTAATTGCACCTGGGCAAACAGGCCTAACACTTTAGGTTGAGTGATAGTGGCGAGATCTTCAAAACGGCTGATGTGTTGATAACCCTTGGCGGTGAATTGGGCTAATAGCTCGGGTGAGAAATACTTCTGGCCACCCCCTAAAAACACATCGGCGTTGGTTTCTAAATAACTGAGTGCCAGAGCATCGTAGTTTTTACGGCTTTCGTTGTGGGCCAAAAAGGCGGCTGGCGTGGCGTGGTTGATCTGGGATGTAACAGCCACACCTGTGCTCAGGCCAAGGGATTTGGCTTTTTCGAGTAGGGTCGGCAGTGGTTGCTTTTGGGTATCGACCGAAATCGCCCCATTGTAGGATTTAACCCCGGTAGCCAGCGCTGTCGCCGCCGCGGCTGAGTCGGTAACATAGCCACTGACGCCCGCGGGATAGGTGCTCGCCATGCCCACCAGTAAACGGTCGAATACGGTTTGTTCGACTTCTTCGGTATCAGGATTATCTTTGTAGTAGCGGTAGGCGCTAGTGTAAGACGGCCCCATACCATCACCTATCATGATAACGATATTTTTCGGTCGCGATGGCGTCTTCGTTGGACCCGTTTCATCTGCCCAAGCTGGCGTAGATAACAGCAAACTACTGCCGAGTAACAAGAGTGGCGCTTTGGTGAAACTCATATCACATCCCTAGAAGTGGTTCGGCGCTCGCGATTTGCTCGCGCCTTACAATCGACAAACTCGTTGGTAAATTTATGCTGTGGCGTTAATGCGTGCTTCGATAGCATCCATTAACATGCCAGTGATGTCGACATCGAATGCCGCTTGGATCTCACGGATACAGGTTGGACTCGTCACATTGATCTCAGTCAGCTTGTCACCAATGACATCCAGCCCGACAAAAATCAGTCCACGTTTTTTAAGCTCAGGGCCAATGGCACGTGCAATCGCCCAATCGCTGTCGGATAAAGGCTGCGCCACACCGCTACCGCCGGCGGCTAAGTTGCCACGGGTTTCGCCTTTCATTGGGATACGCGCCAAGGCGTAGGGCACAGGCTCGCCATCGACCACTAAAATGCGTTTATCGCCTTTGGTAATTTCAGGGATAAAGGCTTGCGCCATCGCATATTGTTGGCCATAGCTGGTCAAGGTCTCGATGATCACCCCAAGGTTAGGGTCGTCCTGCTTCACGCGGAAAATCGAGGTGCCGCCCATGCCATCTAAAGGCTTAAGAATAATATCGCCCTTAGCTTGGTGGAAAGCGCGGATACGCTTGGCATCGCGGGTCACGATCGTTTCTGGGGTGAATTCGCTAAACCATGCGGTGAACAGTTTTTCGTTAGCATCACGTAGGCTTTGCGGCTTGTTGACGATCAACACTCCCTGTTCTTCGGCGCGTTCAAGCATGTAAGTGGCGTAGATAAACTCAGTATCGAATGGCGGGTCCTTACGCATTAAGATCACATCGAGTTCGTCCATCGGCGTGTCTTTCGCTTCGCCGAGTTCAAACCATTTGCTCGCATCATTGATAACAGTTAACGGACGCATATTGGCCATAGCCACGCCGTTGACCATGGCAAGATCGGCCATTTCCATATAAAACAGCTGATAACCTCTTTCCTGCGCGGCCATTAACATGGCAAAACTGGAGTCTTTCTTAATGTTGATCTCACTGATGGGGTCCATCACTATGCCGAGTTTTATCATTAATCTGTTCCTTATTTGTCGCCGTTTGCAGGCAAAAAAGCATTGATTCGCTGTCGCTTAGGTCAGCCTAAATCACCAAATCTAAGTTGCAGCGCCGTAATGGCGGTGAGTGAGGCGGTCTCGGTGCGCAGCACTCTGGGGCCAAGCAACACATCGGTAAATTGATAGGTTTCCGTCATGGCGATTTCTTCCGCCGACAAACCGCCCTCTGGGCCAATTAATAGTCGCACGCGGGTATGGGCTAAATCTAAGCCACTGATACCGTGTGCGGCACGCGGGTGCAGATTGAGTTTCAGTGCCGAGGTCGGCTCACTACACCAATCGTGCAAGTCCATTGCCGGGCGCACCACGGGCACTTGGCTGCGGCCCGATTGCTCACAGGCGCTGATGACGATTTTCTGCCATTGCTGAATTTTTTTCTCTAGGCGTTCGCCATTGAGTTTTACGCCGCAGCGATCGGAAAACAGCGGCGTAATGGTATTCACACCCAGCTCGACCGATTTTTGAATGGTAAATTCCATTCTATCGCCACGGGAAATCACTTGGCCTAAGTGCAAGTTGAGTGGCGACTCAGATAAATTGGCCTCACAGGACAGCAGTTTGACTGTGACATGTTTTTTACCCGCATCGACAATTTCAGCCAGATAATCATTGCCATCGCCATTGAATAGGCTGATCTGTTCGCCGTTGCCCATGCGTAGCACTTTGCCAATATGGGCCGCGCCATCTTCGTCTAAGTTCAGCTGTTGATGGATGGCTAATGGCTGAGGTTGATAAATTCTTGGGACTCTCATTCGACCTTACTCGGCTAGTTGTTGACGCAGTGGTGGCGCATTGCAGGCGTTCTGCACAAAGGGGTTATGGTTGCCCTGGGTTTGCGCTATGGCGTTATCGCGTTTGCACTCAATAGTATCAACTGGATAGCTTTTATCCCATGCTTTGAACAACTTTAATTGTTGTGAAGCAATTTTAAGCCCATAGGTTTGCTGCATATATAAGTAAGTGCGGGCAATCTTACCGCGGGCATTGGCGGGCGGCTGTGCCTGACGATTTTTAAAATCGATGACCATAGCGCATTGGCCATATTGGTCGGCTTTACCGTTCCATTGGCTAAAGCGGAAGTTACTGCGATCGCCGTTCACCTCACCGATGGCGGGCACTAAGTTGTGCATATCTGCTTCCATCCTATTAAATTCATTACTGTTATCGGCGCAGTTTTTACGCCCACCCTTTTGCCAGCACTGGAGCTGATGGCCAAATTCCCAGGCGGGCACTATATGTTCCCACTCGATACGGTTGGCGCGGGTTTCCTGTTTACGGGCTTGATAACCACAACTGGCGAGATCGGGTTTCCAGGATTTGCCTTTGATCTGAATATCGCAGCCACAGTAAAAACTGACTGCGGGTAGTGTGCCTTGGTGACTGCCCTGATAGAGCGCCTGCGACTTGGTTTTCGCTTGGCTGAAACTACTGGGGTGTGACACTGAGGCACTAGCGGGCACGGATAAGGTCGCCGCCCAAGTGATTAGGCACAACAAAAGTTGCCGCGAATTAACGGTTAAAGAAGCTTTGCTCAAGATTTATCCCAAAATAACAAATACTACGCGAGCCTTTGGCCCGTCTTTTATGCTGTGATGTTAAGGGAAATGCCGCTGCTTATGCAAATTGTGTCGAACTTAGGTTGAGGGATTCTTGGTAACGCGTGTTTAGCTCTCGATTAAACTAAGCCGCCATTAAATGGGTCTTACAGCGTTTACAGAGATAACGGCTTTCACCGCGTAGCACTTTGTTATGGCGGCGAATACTCAGGCGAATCGGCCCACAGGCGCAGCGATACTCAACATCTTTACCCGCAACCGAAGTGGTGTTAAAGCTGTGGGTGGTACTCGGGTTGACCTTAAATACCGTTAACATCAAGGATTGCCATTCTTTACCGTGGGGCTTGGTTTTGCCAAAAAGCTGAAAACACAGTAAATGACAAATTTCGTGGGGCACGACTTCTGTTAGAAAAGCTTCGCTGTTTTCCCGTAGCAACACGGGATTGAATCGCAAACGATTCTGCTGCAGATGAGCCGTACCCGCGCTCTTGCCCCTGAGGCTAAACTGCGTCACTGGCCGTGGGAAGTTGCGTTTGAGGTATGCTTCTGCCTCTTGATAGCAGGCTTCAATTCGCTCGAGCACTTGTATTTGCAGTGACGAGAGTGGGCGCGATGAACCGGTAAAAATATGCGCCTGTGCCGCTTTGGGTGCTAATGGGCTCGTTATTGCCTGCGACTCATCTTGGCTTTGGCCTAAGGCTGCGTACGTCGATTTTTTCAGTGGGGCAAGGGCTTCACTGCTGCGACGACGTAGGGCATTGAGTAAGTCAGTGGGTTTTAACATAGGGTGAGCTTGGGTCCTCGTCGGCTAAAGTAAAAATTGTGTGCTTAAACTTTCAGTCAATCATCAGCGTTCGCATCATAGCGAACGCTATCTGACAATGCCAGTAGGCTATAGGCTCGCCGCGGCTTGCATCACCATAGTACGCACTTGTTCGACTATCGCTTGCTCGGTATCGGCGTCATAACCTTTGACTCTTGGGGTGTGAATGTGGCCGACTTTCGCATGGCTATTAAACTTTTGCTGCAACACTATGGCGCGATAGGAGATTTCATTAGAGAGATAACCGCCGCCAGAACCTTCGACTGAGGTTTCGTTTTGCAGCTCATTCAATGAGGTTGCACTAAACTCACCGCGGGCAAGGGTAGTGACAGTGTGGTTATCGTTGACTTTCCATTGGCTGTCTTTTACCTGCATGGCGGCAACAGGCAGCGAGAATTCGACAAACTCAGGGCCGATAAAATCCTTACCATTAAGCTTAGGGGCAACCGGTGCGGTTTTAGTGCCGCCAGTGAGCACGTTTTGGTTATCGGGCGCCGCTGCGCTGCGATTTAGCCCAGGAAAGCGTTCGATATCAAAGTCAGTGCGGCCCATGCTGACGGTGAATACAAATTGGGTTTTAGGATCGCGGTAAATCGGGCTTAGTAGCGATTCGATAACACCTTGGTCAAAATCCTCAAAACGCACTGGCACCAAAGCCGTTTCGATTTGCGCCGTTTTACCATCGACTTGAAAGCGGAAACCGTCCAAGGCGAGGGCGACTAAGCCGGAAGGATTGCTCTGGCTAATATCTTTGTCGAGGAAGAAGGGATCGAAACCCGTGAGGAAGATTTTGATTTGGACATCATCACCATAGTGAACATCGCTAAAACCCCGCGAGGCCTTCTCAACTGCACCAGCCAAAATGCCCTGTTGCCAGTCGGCCATGTTAAAGCTAGCGCTGGTGGTTTTTAGGCTATTTAACATCGAAAGACGCGCCCAATATAAAGGTCGGTCGTCAAAGTGGCCCGACTGCACATCGCGCACCGCCTGTTGCCACAGTCTGTGCCCTTGACGCGCCGCTAATTGAGTTGCATCGACTTCGTTCTTCTGTACCGTTAACTGTTGAGCTAAGCCTTCATTTAAGGCTTGATAGCGTGTCACCACATCGCCCAAGGTTTGTGCGGCGGTCGGTAGGCGGGACACTTCCACATCACCTAATAAGGGGATGGCACTGGCCGTATTGATTAAGCTGCTGGCGAAGATGAGTGTTAATACTGGCTTCAACATTTTTGATTTCCCTGTAGTTATTCTATGTTATGCGTTGAAATGTTCTTCGTTGAAAGTTCTTCGTTCAAAAGAATAGTTATCTCGTCCTGCAAAAGGCTCTTATGCTAAAAAGTATGCACTACAAGCTGGGGGTAATAAAGTTAACACCAGTGATCTCCATCATCTTATGTCAATATCTTCTATACCAAAGCGTGTCAAGCTGGCATCAGTCCTTCGATAACAGAACTTGCTTGCCTCTTTTTTGCCACAATTGGTCAGCAGTTTGCTAGGGAAGGGAAAAACGCTAAGTGATAGCCTTAATCACTTTTTTAGTTCATTGGATTTTTGTGTTTCGACAAGGAGAATTTATGCGTTTGTTAGCTATATCGGCTTTGCTGGTAGCATCTGCTATCTTCGTTGCCCCAGCTTTTGCCTCTACAGAGGTGAAGAAGGAGTGGCAAGAAACCCGTGCTTGGGATGCTATTTTTGCTCAGGAGCATACTCAATCCCAGCAAGCCCGGCCACAACAAGCTCGGCCAAAACCTGTCCAGGGCGTTGTGGTGTTATGGAACGAAAATAAGCAGCAAGGGTTTAGCAATAATCTTAAGCGTGCCAACCAACGCTATTTACCCGCCTCGACCTTTAAGATCCCCAACAGTTTGATTGCCCTCGATCTTGGGGTTGTTAAGAATGAACACCAAGTCTTTAAATGGGATGGTAAAAACCGCGATATCGCCGCTTGGAACCGCGACCATGACTTGATTACCGCGATGAAGTATTCGGTCGTGCCTGTCTATCAAGATTTTGCTCGCCAAATCGGTGAAGCACGCATGGGGAAAATGCTGGATGCCTTCGATTATGGTAATGAGGATATTTCGGGAAACTTAGACAGCTTTTGGTTGGACGGCAATATCCGCATCTCAGCCACTGAGCAAATCGACTTTTTGCGAAAGCTGTATCACAACAAACTGCATGTGTCTGAGCGCAGTCAACGTATCGTTAAACAGGCCATGCTGACCGAAGCGAATGGCGACTATATTATCCGAGCCAAAACCGGATACTCAGTCAGAATTGAACCTAAAATTGGCTGGTGGGTCGGTTGGGTAGAACTCGATGATAATGTGTGGTTTTTTGCAATGAATATGGATATGCCGTCGGCGGAGGGTTTGTCATTACGTCAAGCCATCACTAAGGCCGTATTAAGACAGGAAAAAATTATCCCTTAGCCGTAAATCCAACAGATAAAACAAAAGCCTAGCGGATAAAGCTAGGCTTTTACTATAAAAGGGGGAAAGGGCTAACCCATTAACGATTGCAGGCTTTCCTGGCTGCTAAAGCGTTTCACAAAGAAGTCCAAAAACACGCTGATATTGGTGGCCAACTGGCGACGGCTGGAATATACACCATAGACCTTAAAGGGCTCGATAGGCCATTCCTGTAAAATTGGGACCAGCTGTCCATTGGCAAGCTCATTCTTACAGGCTGAATTTGACAGCATGGCGATGCCAAAATCATCAATGGCGAGCTGTTTCACCATTATGGGACTATTGACTCGCACTTTACGCTGAAAGTTAACCATGGTTTTACGGGTGCCCTTGCCTAAGGGCCAGATAGGTGCCGAGCGCGAGGTGCCTAATAAAATGCCACTGTGTTGACTGAGTTCCTGTGGCGTAGCAGGGGTGCCCCTGAGTTTCAAATACCCCGGACTTGCCACTAGAATAGGTTGACGTTCAAACAGTAAGCGTGCGACAAGATCAGAGGATTGCAACGGGCCATATTTGATAGCTATGTCATATCCTTCACCCACTAAACCTATATCGTTGTCGGTAAACTGGACATCTAATTCCACATTGGGATATAAACGCATAAATCCGCTACAGAGGTTAGCGATTAATTCTTGGCTAAATGACACAGGGATCGCAATCCGTAATGACCCTGACACATCATCGTGAGTATTCTCGATAACAGCCTTGGCCGCCTCCACCTCATTGCGAATGGAATCACAGTGTTGATAAAAGAGTGCCCCGACTTGAGTCAAACTTAAGTTACGGGTGTCGCGCTGTAGCAATCGCACGCCAAGTTGTTCTTCAAGCTGCGCGATTTTGCGACTTATGGTGGATTTTGGGTGGCCTGTTTCACGTGCAGCTTGGGAAAATCCCTTCGCTCTCACTACGGCTGCAAATAGCATCATACCGTTTAAATCTGGCATGTTTTTCCCACTGTCTCATATTTGGAACAAAGCGTCTTATGCAGTTTAATGGCATTTGACGGGATAACAAAGTTATATTTATTGGCTAAAAATTTTCAGAGGCTAAGCAGAGGATCTTTTGATGACCAGCAATAATCAGCCCACACACATGACTCAAGCCCAAACGCCCGATCCGCTTTTTTTACAAGCCGAGCATTTGGCAAAGGATTTTTCTCTGTTTCCTAAACACAGTAAACAGAGCTTATCAGATGAAATTAAAGGTCTTTTAAGTGAGGATGCCATTCAGGCAAACTTGAAGGATTTGGCATCTTTAGATGTCGATGGTTACGTTGCTAAAGTGATCCAACCGACCCTAGATAAAGGTCGTCCGGGGGCTAAGCGTATCATCGCCGATCTTAAGGGCCGTTTGATTACCGAAACTCACTTGGGCTCTTTTTATAGTGCTGAGATCGAGTTGAACTTTGGTTCGCGCACTCGTCGTATTGGTTTTATCGCTCAAGAGCGCACTACCGCAAACGGTGCCTGGATGCCAGAGCATCATTACGCCGCCTGTAAGGCGATTCGCCACTTTGCCGAATTGTCTATGCCAATTATCTATTTAATTGACACCCCAGGGGCGGATGCGGGCGAAATCGCCAACAGCCAAAACCAAGCCCATTCTATTTCTAAAGCCATCGCAGAAAGCGCCAACGTTGACGTACCGACAGTCGGTATTGTTATCGGAGCGGGTTATTCTGGTGGTGCGATTCCATTAGCCGCGGCCAACATTCTGTTGTCACTGCGTGACGGTATTTTCAACACGATTCAGCCACAGGGTCTGCAAAGCATCGCGCGTAAGTACAATTTATCTTGGCAAGAATGTGCGAAATCTGTCGGCGTATCCCCAGAAGAGCTTTATACCTCGGGTTGTATCGATGGGATTATCGACTTTTCGCCGAGTGATCGCGACGAGCGTCAGCACAATTTACGCCGTGCAATTATTAGCAGTATTGAGGCAGTTGAGCGCGCAGCGATTAACTTTGTGCGCGATTCAGCGGATTTACGCGAACACTACGATCGCAGTTTGACGCGTTTTTTAAACCCGTCTAAAAACCTGGCATCGCTGGAATTAAACGCAGAATTGTCGGTTGCCAGCAACCCAACAACTCACCATAACTTGTTTGGTAGTGCTTATCGTTACCTGCGTTATCTCACCCTGCGTAGCCGTATCCATTCGATTTCCCAGGAGCAGTACGGTCGTCTGTCCCGTGCGAGTGTGCCAGAAGGTGACTTATTAGCACGTATCCAACAGGAACAAGACCGCGTATTCCAAGCTTGGTTATCAAGCCCTGATAAACTGGTTTACGACGAAGACTTAAACAAGCTCTGGGCTAACTTTGTTGCTAAGCGTGATGAAGTGTCGACCGAGCGTAATATGTTAACGCGTTTGATTTTGGGTGAACCGAAAGAAAACTATAAAAAAGCGCGTAAAGCCTTGTTATTCAACATTGGCTGGTCTCTGTACCACCGCTGGAAGAGCAATGCGGCAAACAACTTCAAAGGGCTGATCCAGCACTTAGAAAACCTACCCAAATCAGCGACTCAAGCCAAATGGCCTGAACTGAATCAGCTGACCGTACTCGACGTAGTAGTAAACGAAGAACTGCGTGAAGACTTTATTTGGCAATGCCATAACATTCTGATTTTTAACGCCTTGTACGACAATGTCGTCGGCAGCTTAGCGTCAATCGCGAAAGAAGCCATGATGTCTAAGAGTTTGTCACGCAACTCTGTGAACAATCTGCTGCATAAGTCGATTGACCATGCGTTGTCGACCCAGGATACCGCAAACGATAAAGCCAAATTCTACAAGTGGCTCAAATACTTTATGGGTCAATCTAACCGCGCCGATCTATTGGTGCGGGTAGAACAGTGGAAGAGTGTGGGTTTCCCGCAACTTAACGACAGTTTGTTCGTGGTATTGACTTACTTCTTCGAGCGTTTATTGCCCGAGTATTTCGACAGCGAAAGCGATACCAGCAAGTACACTGGCGCGATCAACCCTGTGCGTATCGGTCGTCGTAAGGACTTCTGGAACCGTTTAACTATGGGTTATCAGGATCTGTTAATCCAAAAAGTGCTGCGTGACGAAAAACGTGCAGGCAATATGACCTGGGAAAATATCATCAAGCAATTCTTTACCCGCTTCGATGAGATCAATGGCGACAAAATGTCGGCTAACCTGTTGAACTTCCCTGGTTTCCGTTTATCGATCGAAGACGCTTTAGATAAAGGTATTCGTCCTTGTGGTCTGATCACGGGTATCGCTGACTTTAAAGAAAAAGGTCAAAAAGTCCGTGTGGGTGTGGCTGTCTCTAACACCGCATTCCAAGCGGGTGCCTTCGATATGGCGAGTGCCGAGAAATTCTCCGCACTGTTGATCGAGTGTGCTAAGCGTAAATTACCCGTAGTGTGCTTTATCAGCTCGGGTGGTATGCAGACTAAAGAAGGTGCTGCGGCGCTGTTCTCTATGGCGGTAGTGAACGACCGTATCACACGCTTTATCCGTGATAACGAATTGCCAGTATTGATGTTTGGTTTTGGTGACTGTACCGGTGGCGCGCAGGCGAGTTTTGTGACTCACCCATTAGTGCAAACCTATTATCTGTCAGGCACTAACATGCCATTCGCGGGTCAAATGGTGGTGCCAGCTTACTTGCCATCGACAGCGACACTGTCTAACTACCTGTCAAAAGTGCCAGGCGCGATGGCGGGCTTAGTCCATAACCCCTTTAGTACAACCTTAGATGGCCAATTGGCGAGCATAGATCCTCTGATGCCAATGCCGACGGCCAAAATTAGCGACATTATCATCAACGCACTGTCGACACTCGTGGTTGAAGCGCCAGTTGAAGAGGATGTGATCATCCAAAGCGATCCACGTAAGCTGATGAAGCCAATCAACAAAGTATTGGTGCATGCCCGTGGTTGTACCGCAGTGAAGCTGATCCGTAAGGCCCATGACAATGATATCAACGTGGTATTAGTGGCATCAGACCCGGACATGACCTCAGTTCCAGCGGACATGCTGAAAGACACCGACAAGTTAGTGTGTTTAGGGGGTAATACCTCGGACGAAAGTTACTTGAACGCCTACTCAGTGCTGAAAGTGGCCGAATATGAGCAAGTCGATGCTCTGCACCCAGGTATCGGTTTCCTATCTGAGAGCCCGCAATTCGCGGCATTATGTGTCAACAATGGCGTTAACTTTGTGGGCCCTAGCGTGCATTCAATGACGACTATGGGTAACAAGTCGAATGCGATTAAGACATCTCAAGGCCAAAACGTACCTGTAGTGCCTGGTTCCCACGGGATCCTGACCAACGCCGAGCAGGCCGTGAATGTGGCCAGTGAAATCGGTTACCCAGTGCTGCTTAAAGCGGTACAAGGTGGTGGCGGTAAAGGTATTCAGGTCGTTAAACGTCCTGAAGACATGATTGGCTTATTCCAAAAAACGGCCACCGAAGCAGCAGCTGCCTTCGGTAACGGCGATTTGTACCTTGAAAAATATGTGACATCACTGCGTCATATCGAAGTGCAATTACTGCGTGACAAGTTTGGCAACGCCAAAGTGCTCGGTTTACGTGACTGTTCGGTACAGCGTAACAACCAAAAAGTCGTCGAAGAATCTGGCTCAACCATGCTGCCAGATGAGCTTAAAAAGCAGGTATTGGATTACACCCGCGCTTTAGGTGACGCGACCGATTACATGGGCGCGGGTACCGTCGAGTTCATCTATAACTTAGATGCCAACGAAGTGTACTTCATGGAAATGAACACCCGTCTGCAGGTTGAACATCCAGTGACTGAAGCGACGTCTGGCATAGATATTGTGAGTGCACAGTTTGATATCGCCGCGGGTCGCTCGATTGAGCACTTAGAGCCGAAGGAAATTGGCTATGCGATGGAAGTGCGCGTGACGGCTGAAAAGGCCGCGCTCGATAGCCATGGCATACTGCAGCTTATTCCAAATCCAGGCAAGATCACTGAATGTGTATTCCCAGATCATCCCGATGTGGAAATCATTTCAATTGCTGCGCCAGGTAAAGAAGTGTCGCCATACTATGATAGCTTGATTGCGCAAATCATTATGCGCGGTGAAAATCGTGAAGATGTGATTGCCAAGTTACATGCTTACCTGGATAGCGTAGTGCTTAAAGGTATCGCGACAAACATTCCGTTACTTAAGCTCATCTTAAATGACGGCACCTTCAAGGAAGGCGTATACGACACTAACTATCTGCCACGCTTTATGGCGGAGCTTGATATTCCTGCGCTTATCGCAGAAATGGAAGCGGCGGCAGAAACCGTGGGTGTCGATACTGAGTCCCTACGTGTGGGTGAAAGTAACGAACTGAAAGTATTAGCCCAAGGCGCGGGTATCTTCTATACCTCGCCTGCACCGGGTGAACCTGACTTCGTGAAAGAAGGTGATATTGTCACTGTTGAGCAAACCTTAGCGCTGACAGAAGCGATGAAGATGTTCTCACAGGTCAACTTGGCAGGCTTTAACCGTCAAGGTGCCGTACTCTATCCTGAGGATCAGAAGTATCGCATCGAGCGCATCCTGAACAGCAATGGTCAGCAAGTGTCTCAAGGTGACTTACTGTTTGTGGTATCACCAGTAGAAGCTTAAGCAGGCAAGTGTCTCAAGGTGATTTACTGTTTATAGTAGTATCACCGATAGAAGCTTAAGCAGCCTAGCCGAACGATATTCAATACCCGCCACTGGCGGGTATTTTTTTACCCTCTTACTTACCATTTCAACGGCCATGGAGAGCGATTGGTATTATCCCCGCATCGCATATACACTTTTTAAATCTAAATCAGCTAAGTCTTGTGTTTACTTGAGAATATTAATGGGTATTCGTTATTGGTTGCTCGCCCTGTGCCTGCTTTTACCTTTGCAGGTATATGCCGAGCATTTGGCTTCGGCCTATTTAAGGGCTGCGGATGAAAGCGCCGAAACCAGTGGCAAAGTGATTCGCTACTGTGTCGATCCCGATTGGTTGCCCTATGAGGCCATTCGCGATGGCAAACATGTGGGTATATCCTCCGACTATATCCAATATATTCAAGCCCACACACCATTAAAATTCCATTTAGTTATCACCCATTCTTGGAGCGAAACCCTGTCTTTCTTGAAGGATGGGCGTTGTGACTTGACCCCTTTGCTCAATAAAACCGCTTCGCGGGAGCAATATTTGCACTTTAGTCAGGTGTATTTCCGTTCGCCTAATGTGTTGGTGTCGTTGAGGGAACAGCCCTTTTTGCAGGGGTTTGACAATATAGGTGGGCGTACTTTAGCTGTGCCTAAGGGTTATCGATTGGCGGAATATATCCATCATTATTATCCCCAAGTTCGGACTATCACAGTGGATAACGAGCCTGAGGGGCTGGAGGCTGTGCTTGCCAAACGAGCGGATCTGTTTGTGGGTTCAATGTTTTCCGTGAATGCCTATATCCAACAAACGGGTTTCAATCACCTTAAAATTGCCGGTTGGGGTGGGCCTGAGGACGAATTACGCATAGGGGTCAGTTTAGGAAATGAGGCATTGTTGCCAATCATCAATCAAGCCATCGAGGCTATCAGTGAACTTGAGCGGATTAGTATTTATCGAAAATGGAATAATGTCACTATTATCGATGAAACCAATTACCGACTGATCTACCAAATCATTGCCGCTACCTTGTTTATTCTCCTCCTCCTTGGCTCTCGCACTTACTTGATCATCCAATATAACCGCCGATTAACGAATAAAAACCTACAGTTAGAGAGGTTGCATCAGCAACTTGAAGAGAAGAATACCGAGCTGGAGTTTTTATCGACCCATGATCCCCTGACTAAGCTTTACAATCGACATTACTTCAATCGACATTTTATGGATGATCATCGAGCATCGGAGCAGGTGGATCCCGCCATATGCTTGGTGATGGTGGATATCGACTACTTTAAAGAAATTAATGACACCAATGGGCATACCATAGGCGATAAAATTCTTATCGAACTCTCAACCGTATTACAACACTGCGTGCGTGATTGCGATGTGGTCGCACGTTGGGGTGGGGAGGAGTTTGTGATCCTTTGCCACCAATCCTCAATACCTTTGACTCAGTCATTATGCCAAAGGATCGCTGGGACGATAAGGGAGCATAAATTTAGTGATGGCGTGCGCTTAACCTGCAGTTTTGGAATCGCAAAGCTGATGGAAAATGAACCGATGCAATCCTGTTTTGAACGAGCCGATAGGGCATTATACCGCGCTAAAGTCCAAGGGAGAGATCAGGTTTGTGTGGATGAGGTGGCCTAACTGATGCCAATTTAACGTTGATCTGTGATTTAGCATCGGCATTTGTCATTTTAATTAAGGGAATCCGCATTTATCCGATTAATTGACCCGAGTTTAATGTTAATGGCTTACCCTTGTTGCAGGTGATAGGGGGCACTGGAAGCTGTTTTTGGGTACCCGTAGGCGGTAAAAGACGGCAAAAACATCAATATCATTTGAAATCCGCTATTTTTTAAGGTTTTTATCAGTTGTTTGAAATTTAAGCTAAAGTATTTTATTTGGTTGTTTTCATATGTTTTTCTTCGAATATTTTTCAATTTTATCGCTACTTTATTGTGAAAATGTGCAAGAGCCATTTGCGCGGAGCTAGGTTCCAATTTACAATATGCGCCTAAAATAATCTGATGTGCGGTGTGTCGGTTGTTTGTCGCATACTCCGTCTACCTCTTAAACTAATCATTAAAGTTGAATCATGACCGAATTATCCAAATACAGAAACATTGGTATCTTCGCTCACGTTGACGCGGGTAAAACCACGACCACCGAGCGTATCCTTAAGCTAACCGGTAAAATCCATAAAATCGGCGAAGTTCACGATGGTGAATCTACTACTGACTTCATGGTACAGGAAGCTGAGCGCGGTATTACTATTCAATCTGCTGCCGTAAGTTGCTTCTGGAAAGATCACCGTTTCAACGTTATTGACACCCCTGGGCACGTTGACTTCACCGTTGAAGTTTATCGTTCTCTGAAAGTGCTTGATGGCGGTATCGGTGTATTCTGTGGTTCTGGTGGTGTTGAGCCTCAATCAGAAACTAACTGGCGCTATGCGAACGAATCTGAAGTTGCTCGTATCATCTTCGTAAACAAGTTAGACCGTATGGGTGCTGACTTCCTACGTGTTGTTAAGCAAACTAAAGACGTATTAGCGGCTAACCCACTGGTTATGGTTCTGCCAATCGGTATCGAAGACGAATTTACGGGTGTTGTTGACCTGTTAACTCGTAAAGCTTACGTGTGGGATGATTCTGGTTTACCAGAAAACTACACAGTAACAGACGTTCCTGCTGACATGGTTGACCAAGTTGAAGAATACCGTGAAATGCTGATCGAGACTGCTGTTGAGCAGGACGACGCAATCATGGAAGCTTACATGGAAGGTGAAGAGCCATCTATGGAAGACCTGAAGCGTTGTATCCGTGCGGGTACTCGTACTATGGCATTCTTCCCAACATACTGTGGTTCTGCTTTCAAGAACAAAGGTATGCAACTGGTTCTGGATGCTGTTGTTGATTATTTACCAGCACCAGATGAAGTTGATCCACAACCTTTGACTGACGAAGAAGGTAATGAAACTGGCGAATTCGCTATCGTTTCTGCCGATGAGCCATTAAAAGCATTAGCATTCAAGATCATGGACGACCGTTTCGGCGCCCTGACCTTCGTTCGTCTCTACTCAGGTCAACTGAAGAAGGGTGACACCATCCTGAACAGCGCGACTGGTAAGACTGAGCGTATCGGCCGTATGTGTGAAATGTACGCTGATGACCGTATCGAAATTGAATCTGCTCAAGCTGGCGACATTATCGCTATCGTGGGCATGAAGAACGTGCAAACTGGTCACACTCTGTGTGATGTTAAGCACCCATGTACATTAGAAGCCATGGTGTTCCCAGAGCCAGTAATCTCTATCGCAGTTGCGCCAAAAGATAAAGGCGGTTCTGAGAAAATGGGTATCGCTATCGGTAAGATGATCGCTGAAGATCCATCATTCCGCGTAGAAACTGACGAAGACTCAGGTGAAACCATCCTTAAAGGTATGGGTGAACTTCACTTAGATATTAAAGTAGACATCCTGAAGCGTACTTACGGTGTTGAGCTGATCGTAGGTGAGCCACAAGTGGCCTACCGTGAAACCATTACTCAAATGGTTGAAGACCAATACACCCACAAGAAACAATCTGGTGGTTCTGGTCAATTCGGTAAGATTGAATATATCATCCGCCCAGGTGAGCCAAATACAGGTTTCGTATTCAAATCTTCAGTTGTAGGTGGTAGCGTTCCTAAGGAATTCTGGCCTGCAGTTGAGAAAGGTTTCGCGAGCATGATGAACACTGGTACTATCGCTGGCTTCCCAGTGCTAGACGTAGAGTTCGAATTAACTGACGGTGCATACCACGCAGTTGACTCATCAGCCATCGCGTTCGAAATCGCTGCTAAAGCGGCATTCCGTCAGTCTATCGCTAAAGCTAAGCCACAACTTCTTGAGCCAATCATGAAAGTTGACGTGTTCAGCCCAGAAGACAACGTGGGTGACGTGATCGGTGACTTAAACCGTCGTCGCGGCATGATCAAAGACCAAATCGCAGGCGTGACTGGTGTTCGTATCAAGGCTGACGTACCGTTATCAGAAATGTTCGGTTACATCGGTTCACTACGTACAATGACTTCTGGTCGTGGTCAGTTCTCTATGGAGTTCTCACACTACACACCATGTCCAAACAGCGTATCTGAAAAAGTAGTTGCTCAAGTTAAAGAACGTAAAGCTGCTGAAGCTAAGAAGTAATTCTTAACTTACCTTAGCTAATAAAAACCGCTGTCGGCCCCTAGGCTAACAGCGGTTTTTTTATGGGGGAATACTTTGGTTGACGGTTGACGGTTGACGGTTGACGGTTGACGGTCCAAGAGTTCACCATTTACGCTTTCTGTTTGCTCAATTCCAGCAGAGCATTTGCTGCGGGAGTTAAAGGTAAGTTCTGCCGCCAAATTAAGGCTAAATCCCAAGTCAGCGCCGGTTGCATTGGTCTAAAGATAAGCTTGCTGTTGCTGAGTTTTTGGCAAATAGGTTCGGGTAATATAGCGAGTCCCATATCGGCTTCGACCATAGCCGCAAGAAAGTCCCATTGGCCACTGCGAAAGGCGATATTGAGTTGCACTCCAGCCTTACGACTCAGGCGATTGATTAACTTGGCGAGGGAGAAGTCCTCGTTATAGAGAATAAAGGGATAGGGTTCAAAATCCTGCCAGCTGAGATGCGACTTAGTGGCAAGCGGGTGACTATCGGGCAAGCAAGCTAAGAGGGGATATTTTGTCAGCGGCTGGTTGACTAGCTCAGTCTCATGGGTGGTTGGCAGTGCGGTAAAGGCGATATCTAAACTGTTATTCAGCAGCGCCTGCTCACAGCCAAAGCCGCCGTATTCATACATTTGCACTTCAACTCCCGGATAACGCTTACGATAGCTCGTCAGCAATCCAATAATTAAGCTGCTCATCATAGGGCATACCCCCAGTCTAAGCCGCCCCGATTTTAGGCCGCTTAAATTACTCATATCCTCCTGCAATCTATGCCATTGACCGAGGATTTCCCGGGCACTGTGTTCAAATAGCTGTCCCGCTTGGGTTAGCTCCACCTTTTGATTGTTACGGATCAGTAGGGTTTCTCCCAGGCTTTCCTCAAGCCTTTGGATGATCTTGCTGAGTGTCGGCTGAGTGATAAAGCATTTTTGAGCGGCGCGGGTGAAGTTTTCCGTTTCGACTAAGATCAGAAAGCATTGCAAGGTCTTGATTGGAATGTTCATGCTCAAATGGAATCCATTGTATGGCGTTAATTCATTTTACTGATGATGGCCTAAGTATTACTTTGAGCTTGTTAACAGAACAGGAGATTTACCAATGAAGTCAACATCAAGTTTATGGGTTGGTGCTTTGTGGCAGGCGGCTATACCTGAAACAAAGAATGTGCAAACAGCAAAGGCAACGCGAACCAGATTAACGGCTCCGGCGGGTGATTTGCATAAAGCAAAACAACAAGTAAACCCAGCCTAGGCTGGGTTTTTACTTTCTGCATTCTTCGCGCTTTTGGCTCTTTCCTGATCGTATTTTAGCTTTTTGATTTCCAGACCTTCCCGGCATTTAATTCTAAAACCTCATTTTCCCGAGGGGTTAGAAAGTCAAAAGCCATTGGGCGAGCAGTGGCTTTTGTGGGTAGGGGAGTGCAGTTTTATTGCGTTGAGAACTTATTATCGACTAGAGGCGCCTTGTTTTCTGCCTGTGCAACGTGGCACTGAGTACAGAAATAGTTATGGCCATTGAGCGTGCCTTTATCGTCGATAACGTGGGATTTCGCCACTGGAGTGGCTTTCATGCGTGGGGCTTTATCCCAGCTATGGCATGTTAAACAGCCATTCTTATCTAAGGTGATTTTGTAATCATCCTTATGGGGAATGAGCGGTGGTTGATCGGTAAAGCTGCGCTCTAACGCCTTGCCGCGGCTTGGGTAGACGGGCATTGCATCGGCGGGGCGAATATCCGTTACCGTGCTATCGCCGGCAAGGGATTTAATGTTTACGGGTGTGGCTTGAGTGTCTGCTTGTTGGCCTGAGCAGCCGCCGATGGCTAATACAATCGCAGCTAAGGTGAGTATTTTTTTCATTGGTCCTTCTCCGCCTTGGGGGCAATGTGTTGACGAATTGGTGAAGTGGTTGATGGCGACTGACAATCGGTCGAATCGCTTGTACTAAGTTGCGCCTGAGTGGCAGTAAAACGAGTTTGATAGCGAAATACGCGTTGTGCGCAGACATCGATACAGCGGCCGCATTGGGTGCAGTCAGGGTTTGATATCACCGGGTTTGGCCCCTTTAATGCGGGTTTTAATACCTGGCGTTCGGGGCAGACGGCAAAGCAGTCCATGCAGTTATCACAGACACTGGCCTTACTGGCAACGATCTTGATGGGGCTCCATTTGCCGATTAAACCGAACAGGGCGCCTGTTGGACACAAGTGACCACACCAAGCACGCTCGGCGATAAACAGATCCAGCAGAAATATTGCCGCTAAGATCCATAAACCACTGAGACTGCCAAATAGTACGGCGCGATAGACTAAGGGCACAGGGTTAACCCATTCCCAAATCAAGTTGCCCGTGAGCAGTGGCAATAACAACACGAGTGCCAGCAGGTAATAACGTAAATTACGCGGTAACTCGCTGGTGCGAGGAAGGTTCAATTTACGTCTGAGCCAGCTTGCGGTGTCGGTAACCAGATTGACTGGACACACCCAGCTACAAAACACCCTGCCACCGGCGAGGGCATAAAACAGTATGACCAAGGCGGCACCTATCAGTAGGTTAAGCTCGGGAATATGCCCGCTTGCCAGCATTTGTAAGCTCACCAGTGGGTCGGCAAAGGGAATGGTATCGAGCAGTAAACTGGCCGATAAATTACCCTTAAATAGCCAAACTCCCAAAAGTGGCCCCAGTGCAAATAGGCCTAAAAGCCCTAATTGCACCGCGCGGCGTAGCAGCAAATATTTGTGTGCGCCAAACCATCCGAGTTCTGCTATGGCTGCGGCATGTTCACCCTGCATTTGGGATTTTGCTTTTGAGTTCACTGTTTTTGTACTCATAAACTGATTGCTCATAACATCAGCCCCTTATTCAACATCTCTAAGGTGGTTTCCTCGGTGTTGATATAAGTGTCATGCGCCGCCGCTTTACCGAGCGCCAGAGCGGTAGGTAACACCTTAATCGCGGCCGTGTCGAGCACGCAGGCATGCTCGCATTTACCGCAACCCGTACAGGTATCGCTGTTGACTGTGGGTAAAAACATGGCGTGGTGATCGCTATGTTGATTGCGTTGGCGTTCTAAGGTGATGGCATTGTCGATTAACGGACAAACCCGATAACAGACGTCACAACGTAATCCCTTAAAGTTTAGGCAGTTTTTCTCATCTATCAGTACCGCAACACCCATCTTAGCATCGCTAATTTGCTCAAGTTGAGGGTCAAGCGCGCCCGAAGGGCAGGCTTTGATGCAGGGAATATCCTCACACATTTCGCATGGAATGCGTCTTGCGGTAAAGAATGGCGTGCCAGTGGCGGCGCCATCAAACCAGCGTGCCAGTGATAGAGTGTCGTAGGGACAAGCTTCGACACACAAACCGCAACGCACACAGGCGGAGAGAAAATCGCTTTCTTCAAGGGCGCCCGGCGGTCTGCAAGCTTGGGGGGCGAGTTGGCCTTGGCTTTTTGCCGTGGCCGTCAAGCCTAATCCCACGAGCCCCATCACGCAGCCAGCCTTAGCCGTCGTTGCCAAAAACTGGCGACGGTTGACTTGCTTGACTGTGAATGGACGCTTAACTTGCTGACTCACCTTAGACTCCTTAATCGCTTTCAAATACGCTTATCGCTATCAAATGAGGCTTAGGCCTTCATCACTTTTACGGGACACTTCTTAAAGTCAGTTTCTTTTGACAGTGGATCGGTCGCATCCAGAATCAACTTGTTGACTAACTGACGCGCATCGAAGAAGGGCATAAACGCGACGCCGCGTGGCGGTTTGTTACGGCCTTTGGTTTCGACACGGGTTTTGACCTCACCACGGGGAGATGCCACTATCACTTCATCTCCACGTTGCAGACCACGGGCCTTAGCGTCTTCAGGATGCATAAAGATTTGAGCATCGGGATAGGCGCGGTATAGCTCAGGTACACGGGCGGTCATCGAACCTGTATGCCAATGTTCGAGCACACGGCCGGTAGACATCCACAGATCGTATTCTTCATTTGGCTCTTCTGCTGCAGGCTCGTAGGGCAGGGCGAAAATCACCGCTTTGCCATCGGGTTTGCCGTAGAACTTGTAGCCTTCACCCGCCTTCACATAGGGATCGCTACCTTCAACGAAGCGGCGCAGGGTTTCTTTGCCCTCAACTACTGGCCAGCGTAGGCCGCGGGTTTCGTGGTAACGGTCAAAGTCGGCTAAGTCATGGCCATGGCCGCGACCGAAGGCGGCGTATTCTTCGAAGATGCCTTTCTGTAGATAGAAGCCAAAGTGCGCGCTTTCATCGTTTAAGTCACCCTTACAATCTGTGGTTGGGAACTTGTTGATGACGCCGTTGGCAAACAGCACTTCATAAAGCGTTTTGTCAGCGTATTCAGGTTGCTTGGCGATAAGCTCAGCGGGCCACACTTCAGACACTTTAAAGCGTTTTGAGAACTCGACTAATTGCCACAGATCCGATTTAGCCCCTTCTGGCGCTTTGACCTGTTGATGCCACATATGGGTGCGGCGCTCGGCGTTACCGTAGGCACCTTCTTTCTCAACCCACATGGCGGTGGGCAGAATTAAGTCGGCGGCCATGGCGGTGACGGTTGGGTATGGATCGGATACCACGATAAAGTTTTCTGGGTTACGGAAACCGGGGTAAATTTCATCGTTGATATTCGGACCCGCCTGCATATTGTTGGTACACATGGTCCAATAGCAGTTGAGTTTACCGTCTTTGAGCATGCGGCTTTGCAGCACGGCATGGAAGCCGGGTTTTGGCGGAATGGTGCCCTCTGGTACCTGCCACACTTTTTCTGTGATGGCGCGGTGTTTATCGTTGGCCACTTCCATATCTGCGGGTAAGCGGTGGGCGAAGGTGCCGACTTCACGGGCAGTACCACAGGCCGAAGGTTGACCCGTTAATGAGAATGGGCTGTTACCTGGGGTGGCGATTTTGCCTGTGAGTAAGTGGATGTTGTAGAGCATGTTGTTTGCCCACACCCCACGAACGTGCTGGTTGATCCCCATGGTCCACAGACTCATGACTTTGACCTTAGGATCGGCATAGGCCTTAGCTAAGGTTTCTAATTTTTCGGGTTCGACACCACTCATTTTCGCCGCATATTCCAGCGTATAAGTGCTGACAAACTTAGCATATTCTTCGAAGCTGATAGGGCTAGACTTACCATTGCCTGGGTTTTTGGCTTTCTTCTCTAACGGATGATCTGGACGCAGACCATAACCGATATCATCCACACCGAGGGCAAACTTAGTATGTTTAGTCACAAAATCGGTATTCACGGCTTTGTGTTGGATGATGTAGTTAGCGATAAAGTTGAGGATCACTAAGTCTGACTGTGGACGGAACACCATAGGGTTGTCTGCTAAGTCGAAACTGCGGTTCTCGAAGGTGGATAGCACATGTACGCGGCAGTCTTTGTGGCTTAAGCGGCGGTCGGATAAACGTGCCCACAGGATCGGGTGCATCTCGGCCATATTGGCACCCCAGAGCACAAAGTGATCGGCGGCTTCTAAGTCATCGTAACAACCCATCGGCTCGTCGATACCGAAGGTACGCATAAAGCCACCTACGGCCGATGCCATACAGTGGCGGGCGTTAGGGTCGATATTGTTGGTTAAGAATCCGGCCTTATGTAATTTAGAGGCGGCATAACCTTCCCAGATGGTCCATTGGCCCGAGCCAAACATACCGACTGAGGTTGGGCCCTTAGTGGCGATGCTGTGTTTCCATTGAGCGGCCATAGTATCGAAGGCGACATCCCAGCTTACTGGGGTAAACTCGCCTTCTTTGTGGTATTTGCCGTCTTTCATCCGCAGCAGCGGTGCGGTTAATCTGTCCTTGCCATACATGATTTTCGACAGGAAGTAACCCTTAATACAGTTCAAACCACGGTTAACAGGGCTTTCGGGATCGCCCTTAGTGGCAACGACTTTACCCGCTTTGGTACCGACTAATACGCTACAACCCACACCGCAAAAACGGCAGGGAGCTTTATCCCACTTAATATTATCTGACTCGGCGGCTTCGACCATCTTCACGGGAAGCGTGACGCCAACGGCCGTGGCAGCGGCAACCGCTGCGTTAGCCTTGAGAAACTCGCGGCGGCTAATGCTCATAGTGTTTCCTCACTCTCTTTTTCTAACAGTTCTTGTTCTAGGGGTTCTACTTGGTGGTAAATCAAACTGGCGGATAACACGCCGGACAGGGCATTGATGGCTTCAACATTGTCGAGAATGGCTTTTTGGCTATTCCCTTCGAGGGTGATGACCAACTTACCTTCTGGGGAAATGGCGTGGATATCGCAACCCTTTAATGCGGCAATATCGGTCTCAACCTGTTGTAAGGCATTGGGGGCTGCATGTACCACAAGGCTGGTAACATGGTATTCCTGACTCATAGCGGGTGACCTTTAAGTGGTGTTCACTCAGTTGCTGGAGATAAAAAGTGGGGCAGCCGAGTGCAGATACAAGCGAGTCTAGACCTGATAAAAATTGTGGGTATACCTCCGAAGAGGTATTGAAAGGGATAGTCGATCCTGATCAAAGTTTTACGCGTGATCTAACTCTCAGTTTGAAATTTAAGCAGCTAATTTCTTTGATGCAGAACCAAGATTACCTACTGACCCGTGTGCTAATAGGGAAATTCCCTAGTCGAAAACAGGGGGTTCTCCGAATTTCGTCTTAGCTTGCTAGGGCTATGATGTATCAGGATTAACAAAAAGGAGGACGAGTATGAAAGTCCAATCCTGTATGACACCCGATGTCAGATGCATCAAGGCTGAGGAATCTCTTCTGCAAGCCGCAAAAATCATGTGGGAGGCCGATTGTGGTGCATTACCCGTTCTTAACAATGAGTTGCAAGTCATAGGTATGGTTACCGACCGTGATATCGCCATGGCGGGATTCATTCAGGGGCGACCTTTACGGGACATCTTGGTCAATGAAGCCATGTCTCAGTCTTTGGTCAGTATCGGCATCAACGACGAACTCTCAGTAGCAGAAGAACTAATGCAATCCAAGCAGTTGAGACGCCTTCCTGTGTTAGATAGCAAACAGCGGCAGGTCGGTATCCTATCCCTTAATGATATAGCTCGGGCTTACAAGGCCGACAGCGGTAAGATCATCAAAGCCAATGAGGTGGCCGATACCTTAGCGTCCGTTTGTACCCACAGAACTCTGGCGAAGGCTTCACCCATCGCCTGATCCCTTAACCCTATATAGGAGAAAGATTATGAACCTGTTTCCCACTCTCGGTACTGGTAGTCAATTGTCCCGCTGGGACCCCTTCAATGATATGGGCTCCTTCTATGACAGTTTGTTCAATGGCGGCTCGGCATTTCCTATGGAAGTACGTTGGAGCCCCTCCATGGATGTGTTGGAAAACGAGCAGGAAATCCTAGTGAAAATGGATGTACCCGGCATGGAACGCAAGGATCTGAGCGTTGAAATTGATGACGGTGCACTCGTTATTCGCGGCGAGCGCAAGCATGAAAAAGAAGACAAGGGTGACAACTATGTGCGCCTCGAAAGAGGCTACGGTAGTTTCCTGCGCAGTTTCCGTTTACCCGATTATGTCGACCAAGGTCATATCAAGGCCGAATGTAAGGATGGTCTGTTACAGGTCCATCTGAACAAAATACCTGGTATGAAAAAAGAAGTTAAAACCATTAGCATCAATTGAGGCTTTTGTGGTTATTAATCCTAAGATGCCATGCTTAAAGCATGGCATCTTATTGATGGATAAGACGTTATGCCACTAGGTATGACAAAGCAGTTTCACCCCCTTGAGCGCCGGATTGATGTTTGGCTAGGGGTTATTCCCCTCACCGTCCCCCCGATTACCTTGCCATCTAACCACCTACGGCCAACTTGGCAATTCAGCACCGCTATTTAGTGCAGATAATGCCGGATAAGTCGTTAACGTCAATGCTTATGCCATCGGATCTTCTATAATTACTAACTCTCTATACTAACCTTGGGTTTCGAAGGGCACAGCATGGTTGGTGATATGAATCAGACTCTGCTGGAGGAAAACAGCGAGGAATTGCGGGCCATTTTACAGGCTGCGGCCGATGTTATTGTTATTATTGACTATCGAGGCACAGTTCTGCATGTCAACTCGGCGCTTCAGAGCTTGTTCGACTACAAACCACAGGAGTTAATCGGGCAGAATATCTCGCTGTTGATGCCTGAGCCATACGCCAAAGAGCATGATGGCTATATTGACCGCTATCTGCAGACAAACGAAGCTAGAGTCATAGGTATCAATCGGGAATTGCTGGCGAGACGCAAAGGCGGCAGCCTGTTTCCCATTAACCTGTTGGTCAGTAGGGTCGAGGGCTTTCCTCGGTTTGTCGGCATTATCCGCGACATGTCCGAACAGGTGCTATTGGAAAGGGAAGCCCTGCAATCCTGCGAGATAGAGCGCAATCGTATCAGCCGCGAACTGCACGACGATCTTGGTCAAAATCTCACAGGGCAAGCCATGTTGGCGCGAGGATTGGCCAATCAGTTGCAAAAAGACGGTCATGTCCTATGGCAGCCATTGCTGAATTTGAGCGAAGCATTACAGCAGAATGTGAGAAGTATTAGAAATGTGATCAACGAGTTGGCCACGGTGGACCTGGAGGAACAAGGGCTAGACGTGGCGCTTAGGCGCTTTATCGACACATGCGACGGTTATGGTGAAACGCAAGTGCGGATGATATCCAACGGGAAGTGGGCCGTGGGGGATTATGGTGTAGAGGTTCAGTTGTATAGGATCGCCCGTGAAGCTGTGTATAACGCCTTGAAACATGCCGAGGCTAGCCTCATAGAACTGCGGCTCGAGCAAACGGCCGAACATCTCTGTCTGGATATCCAAGACGATGGCAAGGGTCTGTCACCGACGTTAACGATCCGCGATGGCCGATTGATCAAAAATGGTCAAGGATTACGCAATATCCACTTCCGTGCCCATATGATAGGCGCCAGATTGAACATTGAGTCCGCCGTCAATCGAGGCACCCACATCCAGTGCCTCTATACTAAGCCACAGCACAGTGACAACACAGGACAAGGGTATGAATAGAATATTGCTGATCGATGATCACCCGGTTTATCGCCGCGGTATGGCTTCACTGATAGAGGTAGAGGCGGATCTGCAATTATGCGGTGAAGCAGAATCTGTGTCTGAAGCGCAGCGCTTGGTGCATGAGCTTAAACCCGATGTGCTGGTGGTGGATCTCAACTTGGGGGAAGGCTGTGGTCTGCAACTGATCAAAAGTGTCCGCGCCCAGGACATCCACACACCCATCCTAGTGATTTCCATGTATGAAGAAAACCTGTTTGCCGAACGGGTGATCAGGGCCGGCGCTAACGGCTACATCAACAAGGCTGAAGCTGTCACCAATATTGTGCCCGCCATCCGCCAAGTACTGAAGGGGAAGTTGTATCTCAGCACTGTGATGGCTGAGCAGTTGCTTCGCAGTCAATTGCAGGGGCAAAGCGACGTGAACTCCCCCTGTGAATCTAGACTGTCGGATCGCGAGATGGAAGTTTACATGATGCTGGGACAGGGTTATGCCACTAAGCGGATCGCCGTAGAGCTACATCTGAGCACTAAGACGGTAGACTCCCACAAGGAACATATTAAGGAAAAACTCTGCATCGCCGACAACAACAGTCTGATCCGACACGCCATGGCCTGGGTGATGGAAATATGATCCCCGAATGGCAAGCCAGACCCCGACATTAGTCCACTATTTAGCAGATGTTGTTCTGGATAGGAAATGACCCTATATTCTCGCTGCCATTTTGCTCCTATATTTACATTCAATTATCTATGCCGCAGTAATGTATGAAGCAGATTAGCTAGTATTTCTATTGGAATGTTTTTATAAGCTGAATTGCGTCAGCATGAGCAGATAGGGGGATTATTTTAGAGACAAAAAAACCGACGCTAAGGTCGGTTTGTATCTCTTAAAGAGATGGTACCAGTGGCCAGACTCGAACTGGCACGCTTTTAAGGGCGGCGGATTTTGAATCCGCTGTGTCTACCGATTTCACCACACTGGCATTGCTAAATTGCACTTAGATTCAACAAAAACAACTGGCTGGCTCTAAGTGCTGGGAATTATACCTTTGCCCGTGACAATGGCAAGCTCTTTTAGGGTGACATGTATGCAAATTATATTTAACCGCTCAAAAATCAGACTCTTGAATTTACTCCGCGCCATGGGAAAGCAAAAACTGCGTGTATTCCTTATCGCTTTTCTGAATATGGTTAACCAGCCAGGACTTCAAGAAGGCCATCAGTTCATCGGCAACATCTTCTCCTCGGCCAACCCGCTTCTGGAAATCAAGCACTTGACCGACAAGTTGCCCGTGCTTCTCTTTATGACTCGCGGTTTGGGGATAACCGAAACGAGCAAATAACTCTTCCTCATAGGAAAAATGGTTTGCGGTGTAATCCACCAGCCCTTGAACTATGCGTTTTATCGCCTCAAGACCATAGGCTTCACTTAGGGTGCGATGTAGTTCGTTAATCAGTGAGACTAAACGCAGGTGCTGACGGTTAATTTCAGGCATGCCGATATCAAGCTCGGGTCCCCATTTTACAAAGAGTTTGCTCTGTGCTTGGCTGGAGTTAAATAAGTGGGCATCTACATGGAATCGATGTAAGAGGGAACCAATCTCCTGCGACATATTATAAATCTTCAGACTCGATAGATTAGTGTCGTTGGTATGATGGGCATTTTTTAACGCTAACTCGGCCATTACACTGATATTTTTGTTAATTTCCTCTGCTACCGCATGTTGTTGCTCTGAGGCTGTGGCAATTTGATGGGACATATCGGTAATGGCTTCGACCTGGGTGACTATATCACCGAGGGCGGTGTGGGCTTGCCCAACCATGAGTGCGGTTTCATCGGCAATTGTGACATTTTTTAGCATCACTTCAACGCCTTGGTTGGCACCCTTCTGCAAGGCGGCAATTTGTTGTTGGATTTCGATTGTGGCTTCGGATGTCCGTTTGGCGAGATTACGGACTTCATCTGCGACAACCGCAAATCCACGGCCATGTTCACCGGCTCTAGCACTCTCTATCGCCGCATTCAAGGCGAGTAGATTAGTTTGTTCGGCGACTTGGGAGATGGTTTCTATGATGCTACTGATGTTATTGCTATCGGCCGCTAGGTGTTCAATAACGTTTTTAGTTTGGTGAATTTGTTGGGTCATATCTTTGATTTTATGGACGATAGTACCCATTATCCGATCGCCGTGTTTTGCTGAGCTTTGTGCTATATCGGCCGCTTTTGCTGTGCTTAGCGCATTTTGTGACACTTCTTGTACCGTTGAAACCATCTGCGTCATTGCCGTTGCGGCAAGTTCAGTCTGACGTTCCTGCTCTAGCACACCCTGTTTGGCTTGTTCACTGATCTGTTTGATATCGGAAGCGACCTTTTTCATCCATTCGCAGGTGTCTACCAGCGATAAAATGGTGCGACTCACGTCTTCTCCCATTCTATTAATGCTATGCACGACACTAATAAACACCCCCGCCTCTTTTTCATCTAGCTGATAGCTTAAGTCGCCATCACCTAAATGGCGGGCGGCATGTTCGAGTAAACCTAGGCTGTGGATGAGTTTATTGATGTTAACAATTAGAATAACAGCCAGCACGAGCAAGCACAGGAGGGCAACAATATCTTGGCTGATAACTAAACAGTAAAGAGGATAAGCCAGTAATATCAGTGGTGCAAAAATGGAACTGTATCCCATCGTTCCCTTTTGTATTCGGGTATTGGCCATTTGGGGCTCCTTCAAACATGTGCACGGGCTTAAGCATAGGCACAGATCTTAGAATCATATTGCGATTGATATGTAATCCTAGCTGCTAACTCAATACGGAACAAAGTTAAATTCCTTGAACTCCCCCTAAATTCACTAGACCCTAAATTTGACACTCGTCACATAGTTAAGCGGGAGTTGCAATTTTGTTTGGTAGCGTCGAATTTTTATTGATCAGGATCAGTATTTCCATCCCTGAAGGCAGCTAGTTTAGAGGGGACTTCACAGGAAAGAGGATTTCAATCATGGCATTTTGGTTAGATTTAATGTTTGGTAACCCTATAGGTTTACTCTCAATGATCGTTATCTTTAGCACAATAGGGATAGTCTCATATATCACTTGGATGTTTATTGTGAAGTCGGCACAACAGCCGTAGTTTTTGCTTCCATTTGTTTATTCTGTTCTTTGTAAAAATTGCACATTATTATGGGGGTCTAGATACCCCCATTTTTTATATTTAAATTTTACAAACTATATTAATTGCTTAACCAATTTTTTGACTAAGCTGCATGTTTACGGTTCTGTACTAATCCATTCAAAAACTGTGGACGCGCCTTAATAAGATGCTGCATTTCTTCTTGGCTTGGCTCACCCGCTGGCAAACGTAAAACATCACGATTGAGATATATACGTGCCTTCATCGCAATTTTGTAATCGGCTGTAGGGCCTTGAATTGCGTAATGACGCTCATTGCCAAGGTGTTCCAAAATACAAGCATTGAGTAAGCTCTTCACCGCGGGTTCATTTTGCGGCAGAGTCAAAATGGTGGCGCCCTGTAAAAAGAATTCACGCAGTAACGCCCGTTCCGCACGGTCAAGAAGGTTAACTTTGGCTTCAATGGTCTCTGTGATACGCTTATCACTCAAGTGACGGATCGATTCGTCTAAGCCCAGATTTAACAATTGGCTGAGGAAATACGCGATAGCAATAATCAGACCTAGGCCGATAAAGTGGGCGTGTTCCGGCACAAATTTATCGAGGGCCAGAATAGCTAACGCATTGGATGGAAGCGATAATAAGACAGCACAGCTCACCATTAGCCAGAGCATGATTCTAAACATCATTTTCTTAGGGCTAAAAAACTTAACTGAATCCAGCTTGAGTTTAAACATAGTGTTATCCTAGTGACAAAAAATTGAACCTGTTGATGAGTAAGCAAATTTAGTGCCACAACTTAATTAAGACTTTTGGGATATTTCATATTGAGAAAATGCACAATTTGAGTCATGGAGTCTATGCTTATAGGCATCTCAAGCCGCTATTGTGTATAGAAAATTTAAGATGCTGACATTCTTTAGCCAATTTATTAAAAGTCCCATAGGCAGACATCTCACCTTGTCTATTATCCTCTTTAGCTCATTAATCACGTTAATGACTACGGCTTATCAACTGGTGAATGATTACCGCGGTGACGTTAGCCGTATCGATCGAGTTTTTTCGAATATCGAAAAGGCCAACCTCGATGTGCTGGCGGCGAGTATTTGGGTGATAGACGAGAGGCTAATCAATACTCAACTGAATGGTTTGATTCAACTACCTGATATTAATTACATTTCAATAAAAGACGACAGTGGCCAATCTTGGAATTCGGGTCAATTAAAGCAGGATCACGCACTCGATAAGCGCTTTCCCTTAGTCTATAAATCCCCAACAGAAAGCATTAACGTGGGTACGCTAGAAGTGCAGGCCGATATGGATGCGATTTATCAACGCCTGTACGATAAGGCGATGCTGATCTTGCTATCCAATGGTATAAAAACCTTCTTAGTTGCTGGGTTTATCCTCTTCTTGGTCTGGTATAACATCACTAAGCACTTGGATACACTCAGTAATTATTGTAAACGCATTAATCTTGACACTGACTATCAACCACTCCAATTTGAGCGTAAAGAAAAGGCCGATGAGTTTAAACAGGTGGCCGATGCCATCAACAGCATGCAACACCAGCTGCGTAGCTCTTTTGATGATCTTAAAAATTCTAAATCTGAGTTACAAACTGCCTTAGAAGACAGGGAACGCTTACTCAAGTTGGAGCGCAGTTATAAAGAAGAGTTAGCACGGCAAGTCAAAGAAAGGACTCTGGAATTAGAACAGTCTCTCACGGCATTGAAGCGTGCCCAGCAGGTATTAGTCGAGCAAGAAAAAATGGCGGCCTTGGGCGGGTTAGTCTCTGGGGTTGCCCATGAAATTAACACACCAATCGGCATATGTTTGACGGCTGCGAGCACTCAGTTAAGCCATATCGAAGAACTGATAGAGCTTATTCATAGCGACCAAGCCACACTCGATGAGATCAATGCTATTTTGGATGAGTATCAGGAAAGCTGTGAGCTTATCGTCCGCAATATCACTAAAGCCAGCGGCTTAATCCAAAAATTCAAAACGATTGCTATCGATCGCAGCCACGAAGAACATCAATGCATCAATCTAAAGGAACAGTTAAATGAGATTTTAGAATCGACTTTGATCATGTACCCCAATATCAATGCCAAAACACATATCTTAGCGGAACCTTCTCTGGAAATTAAAACAAATATTAGTCTTCTTAATCAAATTGTTAGTAATATTTTATCCAATGCTTTCACCCATGCATTTCAAAATAGGGAAGATAATCTCGTTGAAATCAGCGCGAGTATTGATGACAATTATGTCAATATAAGCATTCAAAACAATGGATTAGTAATTCCTGCCGACGTTGCGGAACATATGTTCGAACCCTTTTTTACCACCAATAGGAATAAAGGCGGTACAGGGTTAGGTTTATCGGCAGCCTTTAATGCCGCCACCTTATTGAAAGGCACTATGAGTTATCAAGCCGATTCGGCCCTTGGTGGCGCACAATTCAATATCCGTTTTCCCTTAGTACCCTGTGAGTTTGTGCAATTGGCGACCTAGCACTATTTAGTCATAGGTACCCGCTTGAGGATTACCCTAAAACAAACATCCACGGCAGTTGGCCGTGGATGTCAATACACTCTTCTTTCAATACTCTCTTCTTAGGATAGTGCTAAGACTCATTGGCCATTTGTGCCAATCGCGCCAGCACGCGGCTCGCGGCTACAAATCCAAAGGTACCCGTTACCATAGTTACAGCGCCAAAACCTGAGGCGCAGTCCATACGCATAGTGCCATCGGCCGTCGCCTTAGTGCTACACACAGTTCCGTCGGCTTGGGGATACACTAATTGTTCACTGGAAAATACGGCATCGACGGCGAAACGGCGCTGCACATTTTTTGAAAAATTATATTCGCGGCGTAGAATATTGCGAACTTTTGCAAGCAATGGATCTTGATAGGTTTTAGCAAGATCGGTTAGCTGGATTTGGGTGGGATCCGTTTGGCCGCCCGCACCGCCAACGGTAACGATTTTAATTTTTTGACGCTTGCACCAAGCGATCAGTGCTGCTTTTTGTTTAACCGCATCAATGCAGTCAACAACATAATCAATATTGCCCCCCGCCTTGGTGCCGAGCAAATAGTCACCTAGGTTGTCTATGGTAATAAAATCTTCAATTTCATTGACTTGACAATCTGGGTTGATCTCTCGGATCCGCTGCGCCATCACAGCCACTTTCGATTCACCAATGGTTGAAGTCAGCGCATGGATTTGACGATTGGTATTAGTGACACAAATATCATCTAAATCAATCAGAGTCAGTTGACCTATGCCGCTACGCGCTAAGGCTTCAGTGGCCCAAGTACCTACACCACCGATACCAATCACTACTACATGGGACTGGGCAAATTTTGCTAACGCCTTTTGCCCGTACAAACGGCCAATTCCACTAAAGCGATTTTGATAGGCTTCAGTCATAAATGCGTACCTTATATCGACCAACAACAGCAAAGAAACCCACTCTTACTCACCTTGGGGCTAGGACCTAAAAACACTAGGGCACACTAAAAAGCGCCGTGAATTCTAAACGATTTAGCGTGAAAATCGAAATCAATCTCCCAAATCCACACTAAAGATGCATAGCGATACGAATACCGCGCAAATGTAATAAATGAAGATAGGCTGCATAGCACTCGGGTTATTCTAGTGAAAAATCATTATTTCATTGTTTTTTCTTTGTAAAACAATATGTTGAAATACACCGTCTTTTTGTGGAAGTTGATCTTGATCACACTTTTCATTCAAAAGCCTGTGCACACTTCGCAGCACAAAAGCTCAACCACTTGCTGCGGATAACCTGGTTTAACCGCGCATAAAACAGCGACATAAGAACAGGAAACTGAAGATGAAAAAGAATCTGCTCACGACAGCCATCACCTCTTGCCTCGCATTTTGCTCATTCACTGCGCTCGCAGACGGTCCAGAGTTTTATGGCCATGCCGATTTGAGTATTACCGACTCAGAAAAGGGTTATGCCACTCAAAATCAAAAAGATGGCACTGTGCTTGAAAACAACTTCTCCTGGGTAGGTGTAAGGGGGGCCGAAACCCTAAGCCCGTATTTTGACATCATTTACCAAATGGAGTTTGGTGTTGAAAACTTTGATAACTCAAATAAAACCTTTAATGCTCGTAATACTTTCCTCGGGGTAAGAAGCGTAGCGGGTACGGCGTTAGTCGGCCGTAATGACACAGTCTTTAAGGCGGCGGAAGGTAGCTTCGATCTTTTCGGTAACACCAATGCCGATATCGATTTGTTGGTTGCAGGTCAAACACGTTCGGCCGATGGCATTTCTTACTACTCTCCCCAAATTGCCGACTTGATCACCCTAAACGCGACTTATCTGATGAGTGATAACTATGATCAAGTAGATAGCAATGGCAATGATGTCTACAGCAAAGATCAAATGTACGCCCTGAGCGCCACTTTAGGGGATAAAAGTCTTAAAACACAAAACTACTATGTTGCCGCCGCATACAATGATGGCATTGAGAACGTAGAAGCCTATCGCGGAGTCGCTCAAGTCAAGTTTGGTGATTTGATCTTAGGGGCGTTATATCAGCACAGTGAACATGTGGATGATAAATTCGCTAATCTGTCCGGTGACACCTACTTTGTTAACGCTGCCTACCTGATTGGCGACCTTAAATTGAAAATGATGTACGGCAAAGATGACTCTGGTTTAGGTAAATATGTGAGTCGTTATGTGGGCGATCAGAACAATGCAGGATTAGAACAAGTGAGTGATGTTGACCTGCAACAGTTCAGTGTGGGTGCCGATTATCGACTTAGCACTAAGACTATGGTCTATGGTCATTACACTCGCTTTGATGGTGACCTTATGTTAGATGGTACTTTGCAAGACTTAGATGACAATATCTTCACTGTTGGTTTACGTGTTGATTTTTAAATAGATTAATTAGTTTAAACCGAAATAAATTTTGATAAAAAAGCGGCTTATGCCGCTTTTTTTTATGCGCAGCTTTGCAAATCCCACTCATTGAGCCCCTATATGGCAAACTTGCTACAACATTAGTATATGCTACAGTTAGCCTCGCCGACTCACTTGGGCCTTGGCGCCTTATCTACCTCTTTAGTAGTAAGTGAAACACGCCGTTTTACCACTTTCACGTCAATTTGCGGTCGAGATATACGGAAATATCCTAAAAAAGCCCGAATGCGGACAAGGAGAGCCAAAAATATGATCTGCACCACAGCCTGCGAGTCGTAAAACTGTAAAAATCGGCGGCAACTTTGTTACCGATTTCAGTAGCAAATGTTTTAAACCACACAAAAACCATGAAAAATGGATAAGAACTTAGGTTCGAGGGAGCACAAAACATGAAAAAGACATTCATCTCTGCATCAGTTGCATCAGTACTGGCATTGGCTTCATTCGGTGCGCTAGCCGAAGGCCCAAGCTTCTATGGTCGTTTAGAGCTTGCTGTCACCAATACTGAAACCGGTGCGACTCTACAAGGTGGTACTAACGGTGTTGATCTGGGCGAAAGCGGCACTTATTTAGAAAACAACTTTTCTCTATTAGGTGTTAAAGGCACAGAAAAAATTGCCGATGGCTTCGAAGCTATCTATCAAATGGAATTCCAAGTTGAAAACACTTCAGGTACTGGCGATGTTTTCAAAGCCCGTAATACTTATTTAGGCTTAAAAACTAACGCAGGTACTGTGTTAGTCGGCCGTAACGATACCGTATTTAAACAAGCCGAAGGTAACGTCGATTTATTCGGCAATACCAACGCCGATATCGACCGTCTAGTTAGTGCACAAACCCGTAGCGCTGACGGCGTATGGTACTACTCACCAAAAATCGCAGGCTTAGTCACACTGAACGCGACTTATCTATTCGATGATAACGACACTACTGCAAAAACCTCTGAAAGCTTATATGCATTAAGTGCGACATTAGGTGATAAAGGCTTTAAAGATCAAAACTACTATGTTGCAGTAGCCTATAACAAAGGCATTGCAGGCGTTGATGCCTACCGTGGTGTGGCTCAAGTTAAATTCGGCCAATTTAAAGTCGGCGGTTTATTTCAACAATCTGAAGACATCGTTAACAATGACATTGACGGCAATACTTACTTCGTGAACGTTGCCTATGATCTAAACGGTGTAAATTTGAAGGCCGAATACGGTGTTGACGAAGCTGGTTTTGGTAGCTACTACAAAAACCTCGGTGGCGTAAAGGGTGCCGATGACATCAACGTTCAAAACTTCAACATCGGTGCTGACTACCGTTTATCTAAATCAACTATGGTCTATGGCCAATACGCTATGTATACAGGCGATTATAAAGATGTGGGCGGCGCAACTGTTGATCTGAAAGACGACAACGTAGTTTCTTTCGGTGTACGTTACGACTTCTAATGTCCCCTAGGACATTGATAGAAGTAAACCAATATTGATGTTATGCCATTCGCTTAAGGGCGAATGGCATTTTTATGGGTTGTTTTTGATCGGAAGTGAGTTATTAAAAGTAACTTACTGGAAGAGTCTTGCTGAAAGAACCTAGCTTAATCCTGCGCAATTAGAATTCAGTCTTACGACCTTCATAGGTTGCACACATTTGCTGAGCCAGAACCTCATCATAGGGGCGTAGGCCGCTCATCACTAATGTCTTAATGCCTGTACCTACTAAGGTATCACCACTGTGCAATTCAAAGTGCAGAGTCACATCACCACGTTTGCCATCGATCTGCAGATCTTGGCCTACGAGGGAGAGGGTGACTTCTACAAAATCGAGGGTGCTGAGGTCGAAGGACATGCTTTCGTAAATCACTAAGGGACGTTCTGGATTGATCATCACTTGATGTTGTTTCATCAGGGGGATCAAGATATCGATAAAGTTGTGCCCAGAAAACGCCACATAACTGCGGATAAAGGATTCGGTCTGCGCATCGCAGCAGCTGACATCACCTTGTCGGGTCACATTGAGATAGGTTTTCTCTCGGCTATCACAAATCGAAAAATGCCCATTCACTTGTTCTGGGAATTGTAGCTCGACACCATCCCCTACCATGCCCGCAAAGCTAAATTTCATGCTTTGGCTTAAGCCATACTGGGTTAACACTAAGGCAAACAACAAATCACCCGGAACACAAAAACGCTTAGCGCCTACGTCGTGAATGGGATTAAAGTCCTGCGCAATTTTCTTCGCGAAGTCACTGGCTTGTTGGGCTGAAACGGAAATAGCTTGATTTTGCTTGGAAAAATAAGGCGCTAGAAACATATAAACTCTATTTTGAATGGCTCAATATAAGGGGTGATAACAATTTTATCACGAGTCTACCTTAATTTAGGTATTTAACTCACCCGATGACTTGAGCACAAGGAGGCCGTACAAAGTAACATTATGGTGATATTTGTAAAGCTAATCGGGTATAGGTTCCGTTTATTCCCCTTCATATCACCACTAGGCAGTGCCGCAAGGGGCGTTTCTAAACCCTATTGAATTCACGCTTCAATTGAAAACCATCGTCCGTCACTAATTGTTCTAGCACTTCAACTCGACGACGTAGGTTTTCTAACTCGGCCCTTAATACTTGGTTTTCTACGGCTTGCGCACTATTTGCGATGCTTTGCTTCTCACGAATTTTCATAATTGCCACTATATAGCCACCGACAATGGCGAGTATGGGAATAAGTAAGGCAAGCGTTCCTGGATTCATAATAGGGTTCCTTTATTTATTAGGTCGTTGTTATCGCTGAGTCTGAATGACAATCAGAGCATGGAAATAAGTATGCTTAAGTTAAGGTTAATCCACCAGTGACAAAAGTCACTAGGTTTGGCTAAGCATTTCCCTCTCCAATACCTTGCCAGTTGGTTTTACGGATAACACTCACAATACAGACATCTTATTAGTCGAGCGCGAATGGGTAAAATGTATTTGATAGCAGACATTAATATCCAGTTAGCTCCATATAACCCGTACCAGTATGGCTGCCAGAGAGTTGCACTGGGCCTTCCCAGTAGGGCGTCGATAATGGCATGGCGCTATTTGGATTGAGCGGGGTGATAGTGAGATCGATATTCTCGCTGGGGATCTTAACTTGCCAGCTGACGGGATAGTCGCCATTGACTGTGTGTTGCCATTTAAGAGGCATCATCTGAATGCCATTGGGCTTGTCATGGAAATTGCCAGTGGAACTGATATTACGCCCCGTGCCATCGGCAAACATTCTTCTGGCGCTATAAAAGGCCGAGATAGGCGTATTCTTTGTGGACTCTGCTGGCGACTGATCCCGTAACTGAAATAACATCAGCGTCGAGCTATCGTTTAACCTGAGGGCGAACCAATCCCACCCCTGTTGCGTTTTAGTGAGAAATTGCGAACTCCATTCCCTGTCGAGCCAGCCTTGGCCTGTGACTCGCTCCACTTTGCCATTACGGTTGATTTCACCTGAGATTTCAATAAAGGGTTGGCTGTAATAGTAGGAGGCCACTTGGCCATCGCGACTTTTAAGGCTATAGCCGTTAACGCCTTGGTATTGAAGTGGCGCTTGGCTATTCAGCTTAAGCCGGTAGCTAAAATCAGGGTTCTCCACCGTTAAGGTGGCGGGAAAGAGGGCATTGGTTTCGCTCTGCCAGCGCCAGTTATCGAGGCGGATTTGATAGGGGTTTAACTTAACCTCGGCAAACTCGCTATGGCGGCGCGACCATTTTTCGTGGGCGAGGTGAGCATTACTCGAGGTTAATGCGCTGTGGGCCAAATAAAGCTGCTGAGTCGCCCAACTGGATTCACTTTTGGGCGTTGCAGCAGTTGTTTGCGGAACTATTGTTTGCAAATCTGTGGGATTAAGGGCAACTCTAAACTGCGTCCACTGGGCGCCGAGTTGCTCACCTGTTTCTGTGGTTAAATTGGCGGTCAGATACCACCATTCTTGACGAAAGTGATTGTGCGCTAAGTGATCCCGTGGGAATGTAAATCGATAACCGGGAACAACAGGGGCAAAGGCCAAATCATCTTGATTAGTAGAGGTTTTCCCCACCACATTAGCCATAGATTTGGATTGAGTATTTTGGGTCGATGGCGTTTTATCGCAGCCGCCGAGAAGCATTAAGCCCACCACTGCCCACATAATACTGTTCAGATTGAATGTTTTCATCACAGTGTCTCCTGCTGCAGACTGGCGACCAGAGGTTTACGGGTTTGCCAATATAGCGGCAAAAGCACGGCTAAGGTGCAGGTGATTAAGGCAATCAGTATGGCATTACCGTAAGCTTGCCAATCCCAAATCATTTTTATCGTCCAGCCAAAGGCTTGCAAGGTGATCTTGTTGATGAGCAGGTAACCTAGCAGCGCGCCCGTTGGCATAGCGAGCAGGCAAGTGATCAGCACCACAATCAGCATCTGCATAAACACCATGCCGCGCAGCGCATTACGACTCACACCTAGGGAATACAGCCGTGCCAGTGGCGCCTGCCTTGCCTGAGTCAACATTAAACAGGCACTAAAGAGGCCAATCGCGGCGACAATCAGCGTCAAACTATTTAACACTAAGGTAATCGAAAAAGTCCGCTTAAACATGGCGATAGCTTGGGTTTTAATCTTAGTTTGGCTGTAGATTTGCGCTTGGGATAAACCTAATTCGCTTGCCAGTTGGATTTGCAGTTCATCGAGCTGTGCTTCACTTATCTTGCTGCCCTGCGCGTCACCATGAAAACTCGCCGCCAAGCTGACTGGCAGCACAGGTAATTGTGCTTGTTGCCATAGCGGTTGACTGATAATCACCTCGTTGCGGGTATTGCCGTGGTCATAATAAATGCCACCGATGATAGCTTGGTTGTTACCCGTTTTTTCTAGCACATCCAAGGACACGCTATCGCCAAGTTGCAATTGATATTTGATGGCGAGGGGTTCGCTCACTAAGATAACGGGCGCATTAAAGTAGGATTGCCACAGAGTAGGCAGGCTTTCCTTCAGTACACTGGTGTGGCGAATCGAATAGTCATCACGGCTGAGTAGGCTTATTGGAATCGCCTGTTCGCTCGGATTATCCGTCGATGCTGGGAGTGAAAGCTGGGCTTCAATCTGCCACTGCTGATAAAGACCGCTGACTCTCGGATCCTGCATCAGCTGGGTTTGAATCGTGTCGATGCGCTGGCTCGGTGGGCGAATATAGAGATCGGCATGCAAGCGGGTTTCTAGCCAAGTGCGCAGGGTTTGCTCGAAGCTCCCCACTAGGGTGTTCATCGACACATTGGCACTGAGTGCCAGTAAGATCGCCATCATAGCGAGGGAGAGTGGTGCGATAAGCTCGCGGGTTTCGGCGAGCAGATATTGCCAAAGTCCGGGACGCGCCAAGGGCATTAAGGCACTGACGCCCCAATGCAATAATTGCGGCAACAACAAGGGAATCGCGATGGCGACGATACCGAGCAACACTAGGCTGATGTTATAGCTTTGGCTGAAGGGAAACAGCAGCGCCGCTAAGGCCAATAAGCCGCAGGCTAAGGCAAATTGAATATTATGGGTTTTGCGGTGCGCCTGCATTTGCTGATAACGATTCGCCCCTTGGGCCAATGCTTGGCGGGTAAGATCTAAATACAAGGGCAAGCAAGCCCCGAGCGCGGCGATTAAGGTGAGAGCTATCGCCTCAAAAAGCCAAGTCCATTGCCAAATTCCGGGGAGCAAGTGGGCGCCATACATTTGCTCTAGGGTCATGGCAACCATAGGTTGCAGCCAGTGGCTGAGTTGTAAACCACTGATAAAGCCCAGACTTGAGCCTATGATCACCAGCAAGATTAATTCGAACATCAGCGCTGTCATCAAGGCGCGGCGCTCGATTCCCTGTTGTAATAATTGCACTAACAGTTTTTGCCGTTTCATCAGGCTGTAACGCACACCGTTATAGGCGATAAAGAGGCCGACAACGAAGGCTAACATGCTCATGGCATTGAGATTAAGGTGAAAACTGCGGGTCAACGCTATTAGCGCTTGACCTTGATCCTGCTGACTAAAGCTGGCCTTTTGCGGCGTGATACCCAGAGTGCCGAGTTGGGATTTTAGCTTAGGTAAGTTTTCCCGCTCGCTGAATATGGCGATATAGCTTAATCGACCCTGCATATTCAGCAATTGCTGGGCGAGGGAAATATCGGCCAAGATGGCGCTGCCGAGGCCAAAACTGTCATCAATTGCAATAACATCTAAGGTGCTATTTTCTAAAACAAGTTTACCGTCAGGTGCCACTTTGGCGGCTAGGCTGCGGCTCATTATTACTGTGGCTGCACCGCTGAGCAGATCCGCAAGCGGCAGGTCTTTCATCTGCGGCGAGGTGGCTGACTGCGTGTTACTCGAATCGCTATGTCTCGATTTTTGTAGCGTTAATGCGGCAATCAGATCGCTGCCTTCCAGTTGCCAAAACTGACCATTCTTACCGGAGATTTTGCCATTCACCACGGCGAGACTCTGACTCAATCCGGCTCGTCTTAAGGCGAAATAGACAGATTCATCTAAGGTGTTTTGTCCAAGGGGCGGCGTGAGTAACACATCGGCGCGCTGGCTCAAAAGCTCAGTGGCATCGCTATAACTGCGCACGGCATTGTCGTTGGTCGCTTTAACCCCAATCAGTAGCGTCACGGCCAAGGCGATACCGAGCAGGATGGCACCTGCTTGTATGGGCGCATGGCGATAATGGGCGATAAACACCTTTAGGCTGATCCACGTTAACCTAAGCCACGCCAGCCTCAGCCAAGTTAACTTATGCCCAGTTTGTTTAAGTCCCGTCTGCTTCAGTTCTGTTGGCTTAAGTTCTGTTTGTTTAAGCGTTGTGGGTGTCGCCTTAGTGAGCGGTTTATTGTTCATAGATAGCGACTGCACCTTGGGATAAGTGCCAACGTTTTTGCATAAAGGCAGCGCATTCTTCGCTGTGGGTGACCATCAAGATACTGGTTTGGCTTTCCCTTGCCAGTTCGCACAGTAATGCCATGACTTGCTTACCCGACACATCATCTAAATTACCCGTAGGTTCGTCGGCCAGCAGTAAGGTCGGTTTATGGGCCAAGGCGCGGGCGATGGCAACCCGCTGTTGTTGACCGCCGGACAGGGCTTCAACTGGGCGGTGAAGTAGTGGCATCAGCCCAAGTTTTTCAACCAGATAGTCACACCAAGCTGACCACGGCTGCGCGGTTAAACTTAAGGAGAAGGCGATATTGTCTTTCACGTTGAGTGGCGTGAGTAAGTTAAATTGCTGGAACACGACGCCTAAGGCATTGCGCCTGAAACGGCTCCACTCTTTATCTTGCCAAGTTGAGGTGGATGCTTGTTCTAGTAGGATTTCGCCCGAGTCTGGCATTTCAAAACCGGCAATGAGATTGAGCAAGGTGCTCTTACCGCTGCCGCTGGGACCCGTGAGCGCGACGGTTTCGCCCCTATGGATCTGCAGATCGACCGTTTGCAGCACTCGATGATATTGCTCGCCATCGCGAAAGCCCTTGCTGACTTGGTTAAGCTTAGCGACAGGATTTAGTGTGGCGACGTCGACCATTGAGCAACTCCTTTATATCCATTGGTAACTAGTGGCATGTTGACTAAGCCAAATTGAGTGGCTGTCACCGAATGCCTAAGATAAAGCATTTTTTATTCATAGAGATACTGATTTCATTCCGAATGGGATCATTAAGGAGATAGCAAAACACAGCCCAGCATCTGTTGCAAAAAACATCAATTGAATGAAATCCTTCATGAACTGTGAGCAAACGGCTTGAGCTGACGCCGCGTTTATTGCATTCTGTGCGTCCTGTTAGCTTGGGAGTCAGTCTCAAGCTAGCAATCCGTTCGGATGAAGGTAGCAGGAGAGTGGGGATTTAACCTCACACCGACGAGGCAACTTTGGTTTTAGTGAAGCGACGGTTTTATTGAATCGAATCTTCCCATAAAAACAAAGCACTCTTTCAGGTGCCGTAAGGCGTGGACTGTTACTGGACGAGCCTCTGGAGAGACTGCCAATTGCACTTAACTTAATTTAACTTAAAGTGTGATCAGGTGGCGCCGAAGGCGAAAGTGTCGTGGTGTTATTGAAGCGACGCGAAACGCTCAGGCAAAAGGACAGAGGAGAGGATGACTGCACAGTCCCTGTCGTTTGTCGTCGTGGGCTATTTTTACCCTTTGCTTAAGATGGCGCACTTTTGCATCTATCGAAAGCACTCGTATAGAGTATTCGCTTGCTACGTATTTCGCGTTCAGCTTGGGCGAGTCTCAGTCGAGAACAGGCTAGAAATAGTTTGTCATCGCGTCCGACTGCGGCGCGTCACAGCCATTTCTTTTCCTCCTCCGTTTATTAATTTTGTTGTTTAATATTCGAGGAATATCATGAGTTTTCAAGCTTTACTTGCCAGCATCAATGGCATCGTCTGGGGCCCAATCACCCTCTGTTTGCTGGTGGGCACAGGGATTTATCTCACCGCGCGTCTCAAGCTTATCCAAGTTATCCGTCTGCCTATGGCGCTGGGATTGCTATTCAAACCGGCAAAAGGTCATGGGGATTTATCTTCCTTCGTCGCGCTCTGTACTGCGCTGTCCGCCACCATAGGTACGGGCAATATTGTCGGCGTGGCGACCGCGATCAAAATGGGTGGCCCTGGGGCGTTATTTTGGATGTGGTTGGCGGCGTTTTTCGGTATGGCGACTAAATATGCCGAGTGTATGCTCGCGGTAAAATACCGCACCACCGATGCCCGCGGGCAGATTGCCGGTGGCCCTATGTACTATATCGAGCGCGGCTTAGGTCTGCCTTGGATGGCGAAATTGTTCGCTCTCTTCGGGGTTGGTGTGGCCTTTTTCGGTATTGGTACTTTTGCGCAGGTTAACGCCATCAGCGATGCGCTGACGATTGCCTTTGAGGTGCCGACTTGGTTGACCGCGACCGTGTTAACAGTGCTCGTTGCCGCCGTCACTCTGGGTGGCGTTAAGCGCATTTCGAATGTGGCGCAAAAGCTCGTGCCTGCCATGTCGATTGGTTATGTGCTGGCCTGTGCATGGATCTTAGTGGGATTTTTTGAGCAAATTTTACCCGCCTTGGGTCTAGTGATTGAATCGGCCTTTACGCCACTCTCGGCAGTGGGAGGTTTTTTAGGTGCGACGGTTGCCCAGGCGATTCAAATCGGTATCGCCCGCGGGGTGTTCTCCAATGAGTCTGGCCTGGGTAGCGCACCCATTGCCGCGGCCGCCGCTAAGACCAATGAACCCGTTGAGCAAGGTTTGGTCAGCATGACGGGCACCTTCTTCGATACCATTATCATCTGTACTATGACGGGCTTAGTGCTGATCATCACAGGAGTATGGAGTGGTGAAACCGCGGGCGCGGCGATGACGAGTGCGGCGTTCGCCCTCGGTGGTTCTGCGGTTGTGGGCCAGTATCTGGTGACCATTGCGCTGGTGTGTTTTGCATTCACGACGATTCTAGGCTGGCATTATTACGGCGAGCGCTGTTGGTACTACTTAGTCGGCGAGCGCGGTTTACGCTTGTATCAAGTGGTGTTTTTGGTGTTGATCGCGGGTGGCGCTTTTATTAAGCTCGATATGATTTGGCTGCTTGCGGACACGGTTAATGGCTTGATGGCGATTCCAAACTTGATCGCGATTGTGGGTTTGAGGCATATCATTATTGCCGAAACCCAAAGCTATTTTGCCCGTCTGTTACCGAATCAAACCTTAGAGACGGCTTATTAGTGTTGTTAAAACAATAAATTACTACACATTATTTTAACTTTGACATTGTCGTCACTGGATTCTTCGTTTACTTTATATGCACTATTTAAAAAATAGTGCATATAAAATCGAGGACTTTAGGGCGACGCCATGGACAGAAGTAAACTTCGTACCTTTCGCAGCAAAATCTTATCGCATATTGCCTTGCCTTTGATTTTAATCATGACGGCGGTATATGGTGTAAGCGCTTGGTTTAATTATGTTTCAGCTGAAAGGCACCTCTACGGAAATCTGAAGCAGGAAGCGGATCATTTAGCTTATCGCCTGCAGTTTCTGCTGGAGCACGCTCAAGCCAACACTCAGAGTTTGTCTGATTTTATTGGGTTTTTATCGAGTAAAGATGAAATTAACGATGCTGAAAGATTAAAACAGGTATTGATGAAACGATTGGAGCATAACCCTGATTTCTTCGGAACTGCCGTCGCGTTTAAACCTAATACTTTTTCTAACCGAAAACTCTTTGCTCCCTATGTTTACCGCGACACCAGTGATAGCAGTGAGCTGCATTATCTCGATATTGGCGCCGAGGGTTACGATTATACCGATGGCACTTGGGACTGGTGGAACGATGCCATCAATCAAACGGCGGGCCACTGGTCAAAGGCGTATTTCGATGAGGGTGCAGGAAATACCCTGATGGTAACTTACTCGACCCCCTTCGGGAATGCAGAGGATTATTCTGGGGTCGTAACGGTCGATTTAGCCCTAGATCATCTGCCCAACCAGTTAGGGATTGCACCCGAGAGACTTGTGGTATTCGACGAGCAAAATCGACTGGTTTTCCATATGGATAAGGATAAAATCCTTGAGGCCACATCGGCTCGCTGGCTCGATAAGAACGCTAAGGAAAATAAAGAGTTTTGGACACTGCTGGAAAAAAGCCTCAATGGGCAAGCAAGCTTTATTGATGACAAAGGCATAGTCTACCTTGCCAGTCTGGCTACTGTGCCTAAGCTTCAATGGCATGTGCTCGTTATGGTGCCGCAGCAGGAATTATTTACCTCCCTGCACGATAATATCGCCTCTATCATTCTTAACCTCAGCCTGTTAACGCTGTTACTTTTATTGACCTGTTATATTGCTGCCAAACGCCTGACCCGCCCATTAGAGTTGCTTGAATCCGGTATCTTGGCCTTTGGACAAGGTAAAGCGCAGCAGCTTGTTATTCCCTCTGGCGCCGTCAGTGAAATAGTGACTTTGAGTCGCACCTTTAACCAAATGGCGGAATTACTCGCCGAACGCGAACAGACAATACTCGATTCCCGTGGTAATCGTTTTGCTCGTCTGATCGATGGCATGAGCGATAAGTCTTTCTATTGTTCCCTCGATCCCGATGGCCAACTGGCGCAAGTAAGCGAAGGCGTGACTAAGGTGCTGGGTATTACACCGGACTTACTTAAGCGTAAGTACCAACGACTTTTTTCCGCCAATCCCCTCAATGAGCAAAACTGGCAATACACCGATTTAGCATTGAAAGGCCAAAATGTGCCTTCGCATCAAGTGGAAATGCTGGATGATCGAGGGCATTTAAGAAGGCTCGATGTGTTTATGCAGCCATTAATGTCTGACACCGATGAGTTAATGTCGGTGGAGATGTTATTTACCGATGTGACAGAGCAGTTTTCGGCGGCGGTCTGGTCAAATGCCGTACTAGAAGCCGCACCCGAGGCCATGCTAATTGTCGATGAGCTAGGGCAAATCGTGTTCACTAACAGTCGCTGTCAGCAGCTCTTTGGATACGAAACGGGCGCTATGCTGGGCTTGCAGGTTGAGGCGTTATTGCCGCAAGAGTTAGGAAACGGGCATGTACTTGAGCGGCAAACCTTCCTGCGCGAAGGCCGTGATAGAAGTATGGCAAATGCCCGTCATGTGCGGGCGCTAAAGGCCGATGGTAATGAATTTATTGCGGAAATCGCGCTGAGTATTCTTCCCACCGCCTTTGATGGACAAAGGCAAGTCGCGGCTTCAATACGCGATATGACACAAAAACTGGCCGTTGAGCAGAAGATCCGTGATAGCGAACAGCGTTTTCGTGGGCTAGTGGCTAATATTCCCGGCGCCGTTTATCGGACTCGTATCGGGGATGTATGGGTCATGGAATATATCAGCGACAATATCGCCGAGATTACCGGTTACGCTGCAAATCAATTTATTGAGAATCGCCAACGCAGCTTTGCTTCGCTGATTTTGGAGGAAGATCTTGCCCTATGCCATAGCCATATCGACAGGGCGCTGGCACAACAGGAAACCTTCGAGGTGGAATACCGTATTCGCCACCGCGATGGCAGCATCCGTTGGGTGCATGAGAAAGGTAAGGCGAGTTATACCGAAGACGGCTTTCCCCTTTGGTTTGACGGCAGTATCGATGATATTACCGAGAGTAAACTCGCCTTAGTCGAACTCGAAGCATCGCGTCAGCAACTGACCAACATCACTGAGTCTATTCCTTGCACTGTGTACCAACTGCGGTGGAGTTCGCCGTCGGACCGCGCATTTACCTTTCTGTCCGCCGCCGCTATCCATATGTTGGGGCTGCATCGCGATGATTTGATGAATGACTTCGATATTATCGCCGAGCGGATCTTTGATGAAGAGCGTCCCGATGTTGTGCGGGCACTGGCGGGAAAGAGTGACGATAAGCTGCAATGGTTACGTGAGTTTCGCTATCGTCACCCTAATGGCAGTACCCGTTGGATGGAAGCGGGGGCTAGCGGCCATATGACAGATGATGGAACCATCATCTGGAATGGTTATTTGATGGACATTACCGAGCGTAAAACGATTGAAGAAGAGCTTGCTGTCAGTGAGGCGCACTTTAAGGCGCTGTTCGATGGGGCGACCATTGGCATAGTAAACGTGAATGCTAAAGGCGTGATCCTCGATTGCAATGATCAATTCTGTGAGGATATAGGCCAAAGCCGAGATGAGTTGCGTAATACGCCTATTTTCGAGGTGTTGGATCCACAGGACAAAGAGATTGCTAAGGCTCAGTTTAAGACGTTGGCAGAGGGCAAGATAGATCATTACCGTGGTGAACGCCGTTTTATTCATCCCTCGGGTAAACCTTTATGGATGACGGTCAATGTGTCGGCACTCTTGGATCGTCAGGGCCAGTTTGGTTCTGCGGTCATGAGCATGGTCGATATGACTGAGCTTAAATTGCTGTCGGACGAATTACTTATCGCTAAGGAGGAGGCCGATGCGGCGAGTAAGGCGAAGGGGGATTTCCTTGCCAATATGTCCCACGAAATTCGCACACCCATGAATGCCATTATTGGCATGTCCCAGCTTTGCTTGCAGACCGAATTAGATAAAAAACAGAAAAATTATGTGGAAAAAATCGAGCGGGCTTCGAAATCTTTATTGTCGATTATCAATGATATTCTGGATTTCTCTAAGATAGAAGCGGGTAAGCTCGATATAGAATCTGTGCCATTCCAGCTCGACACTATGCTGGAGGATCTCAGTGATATGTTTTCCGAAAAAGCTGCCAATAAGCAGCTGGAGTTGTTGTTTGCCGTCGCCCCCAATGTGCCACGGCACCTCTTTGGTGACTCACTACGTTTAGGTCAAGTACTGATTAACTTGATGAGTAATGCCATTAAGTTTACTGAGCGTGGCGAAGTGTTGCTGTCGTTAAACTTAGTCGAGCAGCAAAACGACGATGTGACCCTGCGCTTTAGTGTACGGGATAGCGGGATAGGTTTAACCGCTGAGCAGCAAGCAAAATTATTTCAATCTTTTACCCAAGCGGATACTTCCACTACGCGTAAATACGGTGGTACGGGCCTAGGTTTGGCCATCTGCAAGCAGTTAGTCGAGTTGATGGGAGGCAGTATTGGGATTGAGAGTCAGTTTGGACATGGCAGCACCTTCTACTTCACGGTGAAATTACAAATCTCGAGCGGTCAAAAATTAGCTGTAGGTCAAGAGCTTGAAGGTATGTCTGTGCTGGTGGTCGACGATAATGCCACCGCAAGGGACATAATGCGTACCACCCTCGAGGGGATGGGCTTTTTGGTGGACACAGTGCGCTCGGGGGAAGAAGCCGTTAATCGCTGTGCTCAACAGGACTATGCGGTGGCGTTAATCGACTGGAAAATGCCGCATTTAGATGGTTTAGATACGGCTCGGCAAATCCTACAACAGCCAAAAACACCGCCTCGGATCTTGATGGTTTCAGCCCATGCGAATCAAGAGTTTTTAACCCAGATAGAGCAGCTTGGTTTAGCGGGATATATCAGCAAGCCTATTAGCGCCTCACGACTGCTCGATGGCATTATGAACGCACTCGGTCGTGCTGGAATTCTGCCAGTCAGGCGGCACAATGAGGCGCTCGATCCTCATATCCTATTGCCGCTTAAGGGTAAGCGTATCCTCTTGGTCGAAGATAATGAGATGAATCTCGAGGTGGCGACTGAGTTCTTGGAACAGGTCGGGATTATTTTATCCATAGCAACCAATGGTCAAATTGCCTTAGACAAATTAGCACAGCAGAGTTTTGATTTAGTGCTGATGGACTGCCAAATGCCCGTTATGGACGGTTATCAGGCTACTAAGGCATTGAGACAACGCCCTGAACTGGCCAAACTGCCCGTGATTGCTATGACGGCAAACGCGATGGCGGGTGACAGGGAAATGTGCATTCGTTCTGGAATGAACGATCATATCGCCAAACCTATCGAAGTGAACATTCTCTACCAGACTCTGCTTAAGTATCTGGCGGTGGATAGCCCCGCCGTTATCGCTGATACCCAAGTACAGGGAGGCGAAGCTAAAGCCATCAATACCGACTTAGCATCAGTAGTGAAGTGGCCAGAGCATCCCGAATTGGATATCGATAGGGGATTACAGTTAGTACAAAACTCCAGTCGTTTGTATCAACGGATTTTTGAACGATTTTTGAGCGGGCAACGTCATGTCGTCGAGGCGATTAACAGGGCAATTGCCGCCAATAAACCCGAAGAGGCCGTTAGGATTGCCCATACCCTTAAAGGATTAGCCGGCAATTTAAGTTCGACTAAATTAGCCGATCTTGCCCGTCAATTAGAATTGCATCTGAGTGAAGCTAGCCCATATCAGGCCGAGCTTGAGCAAATTCAAGTACTCGTGGCATCGATTTGTGAGGCCATAGAGAAAGTGAAGTCAGATTCTGAGTCTCAAGATACGGCAACGGGCGAAACGGATCTCTTACCTCAAGCGTCTTTGATCGCGGCGCTAAAACGATTGCGCCAGAGTTTAGAGGATGCGGATGCGCAGGCCGTAGTGCAAATTGATGCATTAAAGCCCCAAGTGAGTACCCAGTTATGGCGGCAATTAAGCCCAGCACTGACTATGATCAATCAATATCAGTTCGATGAAGCGGTCGATTTGATTGATGAGGTTATCGCTGAATTAGAGTAGCTGTTTACGGATGAAGCCTGCAGCACATGGGTCTTGATAGGAACGTAGAGTGAGGTGAAGTTGAACATGGAAAAGGCAACGATCTTAGTCGTCGATGATACCCCTGAGAACATCGATATCTTAGTGGGAATACTCGGGGACGACTATAAAGTCAAAGTAGCTATCGATGGGCCAAGGGCGTTGGCGTTGGTGGCAAAAGCACAGCCGGATCTGATATTACTCGATGTCATGATGCCGGGAATGAATGGCTACGAGGTGTGCAAACGGTTGAAACAGGAGCCGCTGACCTGCCATATACCAGTGATTTTTGTGACCGCCCTATCCGAGACAGCTGACGAAACCCAAGGCTTTGCATTGGGCGCAGTGGACTACATCACTAAGCCTGTGAGTGCTCCAATAGTGAAGGCAAGGGTGAAAACCCATCTTGCACTGTACGATCAAAAACGTCTTCTTGAACAACAGGTAAAAGAACGCACCCAGGAGCTGGAGGATACTCGATTCGAGATTATTCGCCGTTTAGGTCGCGCCGCCGAGTATAAAGATAACGAGACAGGTCTACATGTGGTACGCATGAGTCACTATGCACGTTTACTCGCCATCAAACTGGGCCTGCCGAGCACCTTCTGCGACATACTTTATAATGCGGCGCCGATGCACGATATTGGCAAAATCGGCACCCCAGATGCGGTGCTTAAAAAGCCCGGTAAGCTGGATGGGGAAGAATGGAAAATTATGCAGCAACATGCGGCCATAGGTGCTGAAATCATCGGTGAGCACAGCGATCCCTTATTACAAATGGCCCGCCGTATCGCCTTGACGCACCATGAAAAGTGGGATGGTTCAGGTTATCCCGATGGGTTAGTGGGGGAGGAGATCCCCATTGAGGGACGTATCATCGCTATCGCGGATGTGTTTGATGCGCTCACATCCCAGCGGCCCTACAAACAACCTTGGACGATCGAAGCGACAATGGAATTGCTTGAAAGCCAAGCAGGGCTGCATTTTGACCCTAAGTTGGTGGAGGAGTTTAAGCAAATCTTGCCAGAGGTGATCGCAATTAGAAATACTTATCTTGAACACTAACACCCCATAATAAAGGCGCCGTTGGCGCCTTTATTATGGGGATAATGCGCATCTTAAAGCATTAGGCTTCATCTAATGAATAGGGTAAGGCTTGGATTGTTAAGCTGGACTCTTCATCATCGGCAAAACGCAACTTAGCGGTATTCTCTGTGTCGTTGGCGAGCACTGCGGTCAATAGGACTTGGTTGCCACGTTGTACAAATTCGATAATCTGGCCGCCACGGCGAAAACCCTCTTCCATCGCGATTTCAAGGCCCGACTCTAGGCTGATTTGCTGATCAGTATGGCCACGCAAGATATACAGGGCGCGTTTATTACCACCGCGATACTTCATCCGCGCTATGGTTTCTTGCCCCATGTAACAGCCCTTGTTGAAGCTAATACCGTTGACCGCTTGTAGATTGCACATCTGTGGTACGTATTGGCTGGCATGGCTAGCGGTAATATTTGGATAGCCCGCGACGATTTCTAACGCCTGCCAAGCACTGGCATCAAATACTGTGTGTTCGGCAACGAGGGCGTTTGCGGCTTCTGGGGTTAATACTAAGATAAAACGATCAGCGTCTTTTAATATCGCCCCCTGCTCCACCAAGGTCAGCTCTTGGGTCACCTCACCAAAATGCTCGCTTACAAATTGGCTTGCCTGTTCGCCAGCAACACCGAGCAGAGTCCATTCAGCGGATGCATTACTTAAGGTCGCCTTGCTAAATACGGCATATTTTTGTAACTGGGGTAAATCGACTTCGATGGCATCCCTTGGCATCAGCATAAAGAGTGCATCTTGGATGGCAAAGGTTCTGAAACTGGCCAGCATTTTACCCTTAGGGTCGCAATGGGCGCCCCAGCGCCATTGGTCAGCGGCTAATGAGCTGATATCTGTGGTCACTTGGCCATGGATAAAACTGCGGCCCTGTTCCCCAACCACTCTGATAAGGCCCATATGGGATAGGTTGGCAAGTATGAGTGGAGGCAAAGAAGCGTCCAGATCCCAATGGGGTGTAGAAACTGAAATAGTCATAGCGAGATCCTGAAAATGAAGACGATGTGAGAGGCTAGATTGTAACGGAATTCCAGTTGGCTCAAAAGCATAAGGCGCACATATCTTAGAATGAAATGTGCGCCTTAGGTGAACCTAGTTGCGAGCGAGGTTACGCGTTAGAAAAGCACGCGGGTACGCAATGTGCCTTCAATGGCCTTCAACTCTACCAAGGCCTCTTCTGCTTGATGAGTGTCGACTTCCATCACCACATAACCAATCTCTGCGGTGGTTTGCAGATATTGTGCGGCAATGTTGATGCCTTTTTCCGAGAAGGCTTGGTTAATTTTGATCAGCACGCCTGGGCGGTTTTGGTGAATATGCAGTAAGCGAGAGGTACCTTTATGCATAGGCAGTGATACTTCAGGGAAGTTAACCGCTGATACGGTCGAACCGTTGTCTGAATATTTAGCTAACTTGCCTGCGACTTCGATACCAATGTTTTCTTGGGCTTCAGCAGTACTACCACCCACATGCGGTGTCAGCAGCACATTATCTAAGCCGCGCAGTGGGCTGATAAATTCATCGTCATTCGATTGCGGCTCTACGGGGAATACATCAATTGCGGCGCCCGAGAGGTGATGCTCTTTTAAGGCGACCGTTAAGGCATCGATATCGACCACAGTACCCCGTGAGGCATTGATAAAGATACTGCCCTTACGCATAGCCGCAAATTCGGCTGCACCTATCATGTCTTTAGTTTGTGGGGTTTCAGGTACGTGTAAGCTCACGACGTCAGCCTGCGCGAGTAGTTGTTCCATGGAATGGATTTGCTGGGCATTACCCAGCGGCAACTTATCTTCGATATCGAAGAACACCACGCGCATGCCCAAAGTCTCAGCCAGAATACCCAGTTGAGTACCGATATGGCCGTAGCCAATCACACCTAAGGTTTTACCACGTACTTCGTAGCTGCCCGCGGCGGTCTTCATCCAGCCGCCGCGGTGGGCGATGGCGTTACGCTCAGGGATCCCACGCATCAGCATAATGATCTCGCCAATCACTAACTCGGCAACACTGCGAGTGTTAGAAAATGGTGCGTTAAACACTGGGATACCCAGGGATTCGGCAGTGGCAAGATCAACTTGGTTAGTACCAATACAGAAGCAGCCAATCGCGATTAACTTCTCGGCACGTTTTAGCACTTCGGCAGTTAATTGGGTACGCGAACGAAGTCCCACGAAATGCGCATCCTTGATGGATTCAATCAATGCTTCATCACCTAATGAGGCTTTGTGGTATTCGATGTTGGTGTATCCCGCACGCTCAAGTACATCGACCGCAGATTGGTGGACGCCTTCCAACAGCAGGATCTTGATCTTATCCTTGTCCAGCGAATGTTTCGCCATGATATGGGTACCCTCTAATTAATAGAAATGTTTCTTATGATATGCTGACAGCCTTCCGCCACCAAAGTAGCACTTTTTTTGCTCAGTGTGGAGGGCTAGATGGCTAAAGTTAATATTCTAAATTTAGAACAATATCGCATAAGAGGAAAAAACATTGAATAACAAAATTGCTTGGTGCGGTATTTACCTCTCAGTTCTTGTCTGGTCGGCGATCAAACCCGCAGATCCTTTTACCTGGTGGCTCGAAGCCTTGCCCGCATTAGTGGCAGTACCCATTTTATTTTTTACTCGTAAACGCTTTCCACTCACACCCTTAGTCTATTTTCTAATCCTAGTACATTGCAGTGTTTTATTTGTGGGCGCCCATTACACCTATGCCGAGGTGCCTTTATTCGACACTATTGCCCAGTGGATGGGATCGGAGCGCAATAATTACGACAAGGTAGGTCATTTTGCCCAAGGCTTTATCCCTGCACTGTTGGCGCGTGAAATTATGCTACGTAATCAAGCTGTTAAGCCTGGTGCTTGGTGTGCATTTTTGGTGACTTGTTTTGTATTAGCATTTTCAGCTTTCTATGAGTTGATCGAATGGTGGGTCGCAGCAGCAACGGGTGAGGGCGCCGAGGCCTTTTTAGGCACCCAAGGTTATATATGGGATACCCAATCCGATATGTTTTTAGCATTAATAGGTGCGGTAGTGGCGTTGCTGCTGTTATCTCGCCAGCAGGATAAGCAAATCGCAAGGATTTTGGCACACTCCTAAAAAGATATTGCTAATATGGGAATCAATGCCCTCAAAGCGCTGACGTTAAGGGCATTTTCATCCTCCAGATTACAAAACTCAATGTTAAAGTTTTGTGTCAACTTTCGAGTGGTGTTTATATAGACTAAGGTGTAGTGGCTGATATCTTCTTTGTCACGGTTTAGTATTTATCACTCTATAGGCTGTATATCTTAGTGAGTTAGTCGAACGTACTACATATAAATAGTGATTATTAGTACATTTGGGCTATGGCATTCATTGGGTAACTAGTCAGAATGGCTAGGTTAATGAAATGTTTAATGATGCGTTGCAGGCAATTTCAATAAGTCTCATGCAAAAGAGAAATAAGTACTTTTCAGGGAGAAGAGTAAAGTGAGCACAATCAATGAGTTGGTTTTCTTACATCAAGTGGCTGCACCTTGCCATTTAGCGATACTTGCAGAGTCCATGGGACTAAAAACACGGATAGTTAAACACGCTGCTGAATTGAATTTAGAGCAGAGCCCACACAGTTTTTGCCTTATCGCGCAAAAAGGGGCTGCATTAGACAACAAAGGTATTCCTCTGTTGGCGTCCCGCTTAGTCCCCCATTTTCCCGTTGCACTCTATCAAGTTGAGCGCAATTCCTTAGATCAAGAGTCTGCGATGTTACTCGGCATTCGCGGTCTTTTATTTGCTGATCAGCGGATGGATTTGATGTTGACAGGGCTACGTAAAATGGTGGCCGATGAGCTTTGGTACGATAGAACCCTACTGAGCAAAATGTTTCGCCGCGTCGTACAAAAGTTAGATGGTAACAATGAGATGCCCGCCGATACTGTGGCTATGCTGCAAATGCTAACATCCCGTGAGCGGACCATTATTCAATTCGTTTCCAGTGGAGCAAGAAATAAAGAAATCGCCCACAGATTGTGCATTAGCGAACATACAGTGAAAGCGCATATCTCTTCTATTTTCCGCAAGACCCAATCCCGTAACCGTGTTGAGTTGTTACGTTGGGCGCAGACCTATCAAACCCATTTTGAGTTTTGCAGTTAGGACGAGCTTTTGCCGTTATGGGCATAATCCCGCAGTTATAGTTAAAAGATAAGCGATTAACTCATACATAAATAAAAATGGGAACATTATAAATGTTCCCATTTTTATTGACCGCCTTTAACGTAAAGGCGGTTTATCGATAAAGATTAGTATTGCACGATAGTCGCAACGTTCATATCACCCGATTGGGTCACGCTGATGCTGTTGTTATCTCCCGCTTGAGAGCCTAACACTAAGTTGTCATTACCCGTTTGGCTGATGAGTAGGCTGTTGTTATCGCCACTCACTGCAAATGAGCTGGCCGCGAATGAACTACCGCTATCGCCACCCACCCAGTTACCACTGCCTGATTGAGTGATTTGCGCTGAGTTTTCATCGCCTTCGATAATTAAATCGATAAGGTTCAGATCGCCATTGTGTTGCAGTGCGGTCACATCGGCATTGTTGTTACCTGCCACAGTGATAATAGTTTCGTTTTGACCGCCATCCTGCTCCACATCGACTTCGTTGTCGTTACCCGTTGCATCGACATAGGCAAAGTTGACATCGCCTTCTTGGCTGATTTCAATGCTGTTGTCTTCACCGGTTGCGAAGGCAACGAGTTCGTTGTTATCACCCTTAGAAGATAAGTCGAAGTCGTTGTCGGTGCCATAAGCACCAAAGGTGGCGAAGTTAGTATCGCCGCGCTGTTTTAAGTCAACGTCGTTGCTATCACCCCATACTTGGAACTCAGTACCGTTGCTATCACCCTTTTGTTTGATGCTGATATCGTTATCATTACCTTGAATATCGGCCACTAAGGTATCGCCTACGGTATTGCTGTCGCCGTCTTGGGCGATATCGACACTGTTATCATCCCCCGTCGTCATTGATAGGTAAGCCGTATTGCTGTTACCTTCTTGTTTCATGGTGATATCGTTGTCACTGCCTGCGAGGGCGTAAACGAAGCCCACATGGCTGTCACCCTTTTGGTAGATATCGATACTGTTATTATTACCCGCAACCCCTTTAGCCGCGCCAAAGTTGCTGTTACCAATCTGTTCAACGGAAACATCGTTGTTGTTGCCAACGTTAGCAGTCAGATCGAGTGCAATTAAACCCGCTTGGTTATTGTCACCGTATTGCTTGATGTCGCCGTCGTTGTTATTACCCTCAACGCGGAATACGGCTAAGTTGGTATCCCCCTCTTGCTCAACAAAGGCACTATTTTCGTTGCCAGTGATTTCAACATAACTTTCGTTGACTTCACCTAATTGGCTTACTGAAATGAGGTTATCGCTACCCGTTACATCGTTGCTGCTTTGGTTATAGAAACCATCCTGGGTCACTTCGGCTTCGTTGTTATTGCCAGTGACATTAACACTTGCCACATGCCAATCGGTTTGTTGGCTAACAGTCACATCGTTCGCATCGCCCGTTGAGTTAACTTGGGCTTCATGCCATACCCCATCCTGCAGCACTGTTGCAGTTTGGTCGTTACCGGTTTGTACAACTGTAGTGGCATTGAGCAGACCCGTTTGAGCGACGAGTGCCTCTTGGCTTTGGCCTGTTTGGGTAACACCTATGTCGCTGACGACACTCGCTGCCAGTGCATGACCGCTTAAACCTGCCGTGATCGCTAAAGCAATTAATGACTTTTTAGCTTGTGATTTCATGTGACTCTCCCTGTTTAATATTGAGTAATTGTGATTGCAGCACCGTCTGCAATCTGCTCGATCGAAAAATTGCCGCTTCCTAGTTGGTTCAATTGCACTAGATTGTCGTTGCCAATCTGGGTAATCGAAGCCGTATTTTGAGTGCCGACTTGCAGTAGTTGGACTTCATTATTTGAACCAATCTGAGTCACAAGTGCATGGTTATCTATGCCTACTTGTGTCACATAGGCAGCGTTATCGCTGCCGGATTGGAACAGTAAACTCTGATTAGCCGTTCCTTGCTGTACTAGGTCGATAAGATTATCGCGTCCAGAACGTTCCAGAAGAGCTTGTAGAGTGATAGGCAATTCGCTGACATCGGTTGCATGGGACAATGTCATACAACTACATAACAAGATGAGCAGTACCAAAAAGCGTGAAAATGGATTTGGCACAAAAGACCCCTTGTATGCATAGGTGGTTGGGAAGGGGTCGAATATAACCCCTTCAACTCAGGCACCAAGGTACGAGCCCCAGTGGGGAGAGACAATCGGCCGAAAGGGTATTTATTTACCTAAGTGAGAGTTAAATCTCAGCGGGATTATCTCTGGCTAATCAATTGAATCTAAAATTATTTGTGTAGGGTTTGTGGTGGGATTTGGGATTTTATCTAGCCAACTAGGTCTAGTAGTTAAGTCGTATTTACTCAGCTGCGTCTTTTTTAAGTTGAAACATTATGGCAACAATTTACGGGCAAACACATCGGTTATTACCCTGTCAGCCCTCTTTTTCCTAACGTTATTGGAGGACGCTGCGGGATTGTGGTGCCGGAACCTCAAAGTAAAGGACTATAGGAAATTTGTTATGTCGATAAAACTCTCACCACTGGCCCTAGCAATTGCGGGTGCGATGACGTTTTCAGCGTTACCCGCGATGGCTAAGGATGCCCCTGTCTACGAAAAAGACTCAATTCTTGTGGTGTACAAAGACAATGCCACCAAGGCGGAGCGAACCGCTGCCCAGCGATTAATTCGCGGCACCTTAACCGACGCTAATGCCGATGGTGTGGATGATAAGTTCAGCCACCTATTAAACGGAAAATTGGCCCGTTTGGCACTGCGTAAAGGTGCCAATATTGAAGATGCCATTAAGGTGATAAGCCGCCATCCCGCAGTGAAATATGCCGAACCTAACTACATTCTCAAGGCGATTGGTACCCCAGATGACCCGAATTTTGCGAGCCTCTGGGGCATGAATAATAGCGGCCAGAGTGGTGGCAGCGCCGATGCCGATATCGATGCGGTGGAAGCATGGGATATCACCACTGGGAGTGCCGATGTGGTAGTCGGTGTGATCGACACGGGTGTGGATTATAACCACACAGATCTGCAAGCCAATATGTGGGTCAATATGGGCGAAATTGCAGGCAATGGCGTGGATGACGACGGCAACGGTGTGATTGATGATATTCACGGTTACAGCGCCGTGAATGATAACGGTAATCCCATGGACGGCAACGGCCACGGCACCCATGTATCCGGTACTATTGGTGCTAAGGGGAATAACGGTGTCGGTGTGGTGGGGGTGAACTGGGACGTCAAGATTGCCGCCTGTCAATTCCTCGATGCGGGCGGTTCTGGATCGACTGCCGGAGCGATTGCTTGTATTGATTATTTTACCAATCTTAAAGTGAATCATGGGGTCGATATTAAAGCCACCAACAACTCTTGGGGTGGCGGCGGCTTTAGCCAAGCCTTGAAGGATGCCATCGATGCTGGCGGTGAGGCGGGCATTCTGTTCGTGGCGGCGGCGGGTAACGATGCCGTCGATAATGATGCAAGCCCACACTATCCCTCAAGTTATGATTCCGATGTTGTGCTGTCGATCGCCAGTACCGATCGCAACGATCATATGTCTGATTTCTCCCAGTGGGGATTAACGAGTGTGGATATGGGCGCGCCCGGCTCGGCGATCCTGTCGACGGTTCCTGGTGGTGCTTACGCTACCTATTCAGGCACATCCATGGCGACGCCTCATGTAACTGGTGCCGCGGCACTCGTGTGGTCACTCAACCCCGATTTAACGCCAGTGGAGATGAAAGCACTGTTGATGGCCTCCGGCGATGCCAACGCCGATTTAACCGGTAAAACCGTCGCCGGAACCCGTCTCAATGTGGCGAATGCCCTCGAGCAGGCTAATCCCTCACCAAGTTATAAGTTTACCGTGTCACCGGCATCACAATCGGTCGAAGCGGGGAGCGCTGCAAGCTACAACTTCAGTGTGGGCAGTGTGGCCGGTTGGGATGGTAACGTTGCATTGACTGTCAGTGTTTCACCTGCACTCGAAGGTGTGTCTTTATCGACATCAACCGTTTCTGCGGGTGGTTCATTTACCTTAGACGTTGCGACAAGCGCACAAACGGCTTGGGGTGATTACAGTATTACGGTAACGGGCAATGACGGTACGGTTGAGAAATCTAAAGTGGTTTCCCTCAACGTCTTCCCGCAAGGCTTAAATGACTTTAGTTATGGCAATGAGAACTCTGTCGCCATTCCGGATAACAACAGCAATGGCATTGTCAGCACCATTGAAGTGGCCGATGATGTGCAGATTTTTGCTGTCACCGCCGATGTGAATATCAGCCATACATGGATTGGTGATCTACGAGTGGTGTTAACCTCTCCAGCGGGAACTGAAGTAGTGTTACATAACCGTGATGGTGGTAGTGCCGACAATATCGTTAAGAGTTGGGACTTAAGTGCATTTGACGGTGAGAATGCACAGGGGACTTGGTCCTTAGCTGTGGATGATAATGCTGGTGCCGATACCGGAACACTCAACAATTGGGGCCTTGTTATCAGTGGTTTAGGCGAAGCTTCGCCTGCCGCACCCGTTGCAGGTTTTGAGTTTGCCGTCGAAGGGTTAAGCGTTGGTTTTACTAACACTAGTACCGATGCAAACGATGACATCGTGGGTTATAGCTGGAACTTTGGTGATGGCTCAAGTTCAACAGAAACGAATCCAAGCCATGTGTTTGCCGCAGCGGGCACTTACACAGTCGCTTTAACTGTGACGGATGCGCAAGAGCACAGCAACACTGTCACCATGGAAGTGCAAGTCTATGCACACAGCATCAATGCTGAGGTCACGCGTGCGTTAGTCTCACGCCGTGGCAGCGCTATGGTCGATATAGTATGGGACAGTGCCTTAGGTGAAACCGTTGCGATTTATCGTGATGGTGAACGGGTGGCGACCACTGAAAATGATGGTAACTACCGCGATCGTTTCACAACCACAGCAAGCAGTGTGACTTACCAAGTGTGCGAAACGGAAGGGACTTTGTGTTCTGCCCCTATCGTGGCTCAATTCTAAGGGCAAATTTTGAATGCAAGGCGACCTTAGGGTCGCCTTTTCTATTACAGGGATTATTCGGGCTCCGTCTCGGTAAGGATTTGGGTTTTCCGGGCGGATAATTGTTGCATCACTGTATCGTTGTTGAGGATCAGGCCATTGAAGTGGTCATTAATATTATTCACTTGGCTGAGATAGTCCGGATCATCTTTTGCTTTGTTACGCCAATAGCGTTGACGCTCTAGCTTTTGTAGTTCGCTAATCTTAAGTATCTCGAAGTAGCTGTTTTCCTGCTTAAGACGATAGAGTTCTCCGTCGAGTAATTGCAGTAGTTTTTCCCTGGAGAGGGTTTGATTATTGAGCAGGGCTTGCAGCGGAACGACTGGCTTTTCTTGTTTGTCTGAATCGATTTCTGTGACTATACCCAGCTGGTACTCAAGTTTGTGTTGGCTATATTCCTGCGGGCAGGCGGTTTGGCTAAAGACAATCTTGTCGTCTTTACGGCATTTATAGACAGTATTGGCCTGGGCCACTGTCGGTAGCATTACGCAAATAAGGGTCAATATGAGTCTAGCCATTCGACTACAAATCCTTTGTATATTGGGTGATAGCTTCACTTATCGTATCGGCATGGTGGTTGATGGAATTTGAGCCGTTGTACTATAAGAAACACTATAGTTGGCGTGAGCCTATAACAGCAGGTTTAGTTGTTACTTAGTGTTAACATCTGCCATTACTATGGCGTAAGTTTAAAAATAACACCAGTTTTTTGACTATGGATATTTTTTGACGTTAGCCTTATTGAGCACCCAATTGGGATGCAGCGCTTAGGCATAAAAAAAGGAGCCGAAGCTCCTTTTCACTGGGTTTGTACCATTAACGGTCAAATCTTAAGTTATCGATAAGGCGAGCCTTACCTAAATAAGCTGCCGCTAAGATCACCAGCGCTTTATCCTGGGGTTCTGCTTTGGCTAAGGTATCGGCGTGGCGCACTTCCAAGTAATCCGGCGTAAAGCCTGCCGCGACTAGACTGGCTTTCGCTAGGCTAATGACATGCTCGATAGTCTCACCCTGTAAAATCCCCTGCGCCATGGTATCTATGGCTTTCTTAAGCGCGGGCGCAGCGGCTTTTTCTTCGGCGGTTAAATAACCATTGCGCGAACTCATGGCGAGGCCAGAATCTTCCCGTATGGTATCAACCCCTATGATTTCAATCGGTAATGATAAATCCTCAACCATAGTTTTGATGACCAAGAGTTGTTGATAATCTTTATTACCGAATAGCGCCACATCGGGCTGCACTATGTTAAACAGTTTACAGACGATAGTGGCAACACCGCGGAAATGCCCAGGACGACTCGCGCCGCAGAGCACATCGGAAATACCTGGTACTTCGACATAGGTTTGTTGTGCCAATCCCTTGGGATAGATAATGGCAGGCGTCGGCGTGAAGAGCAGCTTCGCTCCCGCAGCGCTGAGTGCTTGGCTGTCGGCTTCCAGTGTGCGTGGGTAGGCATCGAGATCTTCGTTCTGGCCAAATTGCATTGGATTGACAAAAATCGATACCACCACATGGTCACACTTTTGTGCCGCTTGCTTCACTAAGGTGATATGTCCCTGATGGAGATTGCCCATGGTGGGCACGAAGGCGACGGTTTCGCCCTTGGCACGCCATGCACGCACTTGGGTGCGAATATCATCAATATGGGTGCTAGTGATCATTGAGCCTTACCTTGCATAAATCGGTTATTTGTTAAAAGTGTGTTCTTCGCCAGGAAAAGTTCCTTGGGCAACTTCGTCGATATAGGCGCGCACGGCCGAACGAATTTCACCGGTTTGTTTTAGGTAGTTTTTCGAGAAACGTGGAATATAACCACTTGAAATACCTAACACATCATGCATCACTAAAATTTGCCCATCGGTCGATGCACCGGCACCAATCCCAATAACAGGAATCGTTAAGGCTTGAGTGATCGCCGCGGCGAGTGGCGCGGGAATGCATTCCACAACCAAAAGTTGAGCACCGGCCGCTTCTAACGCTTTTGCTTCATCGAGGATGCGCTGGGCATTTTCGGCGTCGCGGCCTTGGACTTTAAAACCACCAAACACATGGACTGACTGAGGCGTTAAGCCTAAGTGAGCACACACGGGAATACCGCGTTCGGTGAGCTTAGTGACGGTTTCGAGTAACCAGTGTCCACCTTCGACTTTGACCATATTGGCGCCCGCTTGCATCAACTCGGTGGCGTTCACCATAGCTTGCTCTGGTGTGGCGTAACTCATAAACGGCATATCGGCGATCAGCAGGGCACGTTCGATACCGCGACGAACACAGCGAGTATGGTAGGCGATATCGGCAGTGGTCACGGGCAGGGTATCATCATGGCCTTGGAGAACCATTCCCAAAGAATCGCCGACCAGCAGCACATCGACACCTTCGCTATCGAAGGCGCTGGCAAAACTGGCATCATAGGCTGTCAGTGCCGTGAATTTTCTACCTTCCTGTTTGTACTTCAACAGGGTTGAGCTAGTAATTTTAGACATATGGATGATCTTCAAACCAAATAGAAGTGGTGTTATAAGCTAACTGGGGACGGACTTCAATGATCAATGCCCAGTTGTTGTAACTCGGCCAAGATATTTTCACTGATAAGACTGGCAAGGGGCGTCTTACAGGGCAGGATAAGATCGGGAGCGATTGCGGCCAGTGGAACCAGCACAAAACTGCGTTCCTTCATACCGTAATGGGGGACTTTAAGCCTAGGCTCATCGATGATTTCATCGCCATATAATAGTAAGTCGAGATCTAAGGTTCTCGGCCCCCAGCGTTCCTTACGCACTCGTCCCTGTGTGTTTTCAATCTGTTGTAGGGCATCGAGTAGGGCCAACGGTGCGAGATCCGTTTCAAAACTGGCGACCGCATTGACATAGTCGGGTTGGACGACATCCCCCATGGGCGCCGAGCGATAATAGGGGGAAACCTTTAGGCTATTTCCCAGTGCAAGGGCGGACAAGGCAGCGGTGGCGTTGTCCAATTGCGTCTTGGGATCCTCAAGATTAGCCCCTAGGGCGACAAACACTCGGGTCATTATTCTGCGGCTTTCGCTTTAGGTGTGCTGGGTCGACGGCGACGGCGCTGAGTAGCGTTACGATTACGATTCCCTGGCGCCTTGTTACCGCTGCGCGCAATGGTTAAACGCTCGGTTTCATCGGCTTCGACAAACAGTTGCCACCAGGCGGCGCTCTTAGCGATATTACCGCCCTCGGCTTCGCCCCTAAGTAGTAGCAAGTCATAGGCGGCCCTAAATTTGGGATGTTCCATCAATTTAAAGGCGCGAGTGCCTTGGCTGCGTTCAAAGCGTAACTGCAACTGCCAAATGTCTTTCGCTGGCGTACTAAAACGGCGCGGAATACTGATGGTTTGGCATTGCTGCTCCATCACATCGCCCATGGCGGCGAAAAAGGCATCGTATAACGTCAGGCCGCTTTCAACGGCAATATCTTCGGCGCGTTGGCGCAGTGGATACCAGAGAATGGCGGCATAGAAGAAGGAGGGGGTGACGGGTTTATCTTCGTTTACCCGTGTGTCAGTGCTCTTCATGATGGCCTGCACCATCTTCATCGCTGGACCCTTTGGATCTTCTTTGAGTACCGCATCGACCTGTGGAAACAGCGGTGCGAATAGCTTGTATTCCTGCATCATGTCGAAGTTTGCCAGGGCTTTACCTGCAAAGAAGAGCTTGAGCACTTCTTCATACATGCGTGCGGCGGGAATGTCCTTTAACAGCGGGGCCAACTGTCTGATGGGCTTAGCGGTCACATCTTCGATACCCATGCTGAGTTTAGTGGCGAAACGCACCGCCCTTAGCATACGCACGGGATCCTCACGGTAACGGGTTTCTGGATCGCCAATTAATCTTAATGTGCCCTCTTTGAGATCGCTTATCCCACCACCGTAGCTGCGAATCGAATAATCGCTGATATCGTAATAGAGCGCATTGACGGTAAAGTCGCGGCGCTCGGCATCTTCGTCGATTTCGCCATAGACGTTATCCCGCAGCAAACGTCCTTCGGCATTGGCCTTAGAGACTTTTTCATTACTTTCGCCATGGTGACCACGGAAAGTCGCTACTTCGATGACATCGCGGCCAAAGACGATATGGGCAAGGCGGAAACGACGGCCAACGACGCGGCAATTGCGAAACAGTTTTTTGATTTCCTCTGGCGTTGCATTAGTCACAACGTCGAAATCCTTTGGCTCGAGCCCGAGGAGTAAATCACGCACACCGCCACCGACTAAATAGGCTTGAAAGCCAGATTTATTTAGTCTGTACAATACTTTAAGTGCATTTTCGCTAATTTGTTTGCGGGAGATGGAATGAGCATCTCTTGGCACTAACTCCAAGCTTAAGGTACCGGAAGAAACTTCAGGGATTTGGGGTTCAATCTGAGCTGGAGTCGGAGCGGTCGTTTTAGGCGCGTCTTCAAATAGCTGCTTGCAGAATTGGCTGATACGGCGAAAAATGGGACACCTCGAAATGTGATCTGTTATGTGATTAAAAATCTGGCGGCTATCATATACCAAATGCGGCCTAATGAGTATATCAGGGCTCGATCAGTATCTCAGATTGTTGCGGTATAGTGGATAATTGAAACTGATCCACGGCTTGCTCAAGCATTTTTGCCGCACAAGCATGCTGTTCAACGCGCCTTTGCCCTAAAAATGCCAGCGCCGCATTTAGACTGGCTTGGGGATGTTGTTTATCTATGGCCTGTGCATGGTTTTGTTTTGAAAGTTTAAATCCAGGTGTGAGGCAGGCGAGTGGCAAGTGTAGCCACTCGGGCGCCGTTAAACCAAAGGTCTGATATAGGCTCAATTGGCGGCAACTGGCCTCGATTAAATCACATCCGCGCACCACTTCGGTGATCCCTTGATAGGCGTCATCTAGCACTACTGCGAGCTGATAGGCATACAAGCCATCGCTGCGCTTAATGATAAAATCCTCCGCGGCAAATGGGGTATCGACACAGATATGACCCATTAGATTGTCATCAAATTCTTGCACTTGCGCCGTATTGACTATCCGCACTGCGCCGAATGTGTGGGCTTGTAGCAATCGGTGACAACGGCCATCGTAGATACCGCCCATGGCTTGAATTTGTTTGCGGCTACATTGGCAGAAATAGGCTTTATTCTGGGCAAGCAGCGAATCGATTTGCGCTTGATAGGCTTCGGTGCGCTGGCTTTGATATAGCACGGCGCCATCCCATTCCAAACCATAGGCTTCTAAGGTGCGTAAAATATCGTCCGCAGCGCCTTTGATCTCCCGTGGGGGATCAATATCTTCGATACGAATAAGCCATTGGCCACCGAGGGAACGGGCCCGTAAATAGCTACCAAGGGCGGCGATCAGTGAGCCAAAATGCAGTGCACCCGAGGGAGAGGGCGCAAAACGGCCGACATAGGGTCGGTTAGAAGTATTAAGCGTTAATGGCATAGGCATAACATCTAGGCTGAGTGTCGGAATCGCGCTAGCAAAAGTGCGGGTATTTTAGAGGGAGACAAAGATAAAAGCGAATTATGGAATAAAATGAAGTGAACGTGGCTTAACTAGATGAATGACCTAGTCTTTAGAAACAACAAGTAGGCGGGGAGTCCCCGCCCAGTTCGGCAGCTTAACCCGCCATTTGTTTCTCTTTGATCTCTGCAAGGGTTTTACAGTCGATACATTGATCGGCCGTTGGACGCGCTTCGAGACGGCGGATGCCGATTTCGATACCACAGGAATCACAGAAGCCGAAATCGTCTTCTTCGATTTTTTGCAGTGTTTTTTCGATCTTCTTGATCAGCTTACGTTCTCTGTCGCGGGCACGAAGTTCGAGACTGAACTCTTCTTCCTGCGCTGCACGGTCAACAGGATCGGGAAAGTTTGCTGCCTCATCCTGCATGTGACTCAGAGTACGATCGACCTCTTCACGCAACTGATTGCGCCAAGCTTCAAGAATTGTCTTGAAGTGACCCAGTTGCTTAGCGTTCATATACTCCTCACCCGGCTTTTCCTGGTAGGGACTTACACCTGCGATAGCGAGTACGCCAAGTTTTTTGGTGCCTTCAGGCATAACGCATCTCCTGTAATCATTTGCGTTTGTAGGGCGTCCTTAAGAACGGCCGCTATCTATATCAGAATCTTTACAACGAGGCAAATTTTTCGGTTCGCCTTCACTGAAATTTATGACTATGTTCGCTAATTGAATTTAATTTTAAATTTACTGGATCTTAACATCATACTCGGACTGTGCATGCTTGGGCTAGGTGTATCTCTGTAGGGGATATTTCGCAGCGATAGGCCAAGATTTCAACTCCTGCAAAAACCGCCATTTTCAGTAGCTTAGCATATTCAGGATCGATATGCTCCGCGGGGGCGACACTGTCGATCTGAGTGTGTTGTACCACAAAAAGCAACACGGCTCTGTGCCCAAGACTGGCCATTTGCATCAATTCCCGCAAATGTTTTTGGCCGCGTAGGCTCACCGCATCGGGGAAATAACCCTGTTCCCCTTCGAGCAAAGTACAACTTTTGACTTCTATATAACAGGTGGGTTTTTGAGCAGCTTCGAGCAAGAGATCGATGCGACTATTTTCATCACCATATTTGACTTCACGCCTTAGGCTGTCATAGCCCGAGAGTTCGCTAATCATGTCCTTTTTAATCGCTTCCTCCACCAACGCATTGGCATTCCCCGAATGTATGCCAATGAGCCCACCCTCTGGGGTGCCCATCAGCTCCCAGGTGTGGGCATATTTGCGTTTAGGATTGGCGGAGGTGGAGAACCAGACTGGCTCGCCGGGAAAGAGGCAATTGCGCATCGAGCCCGTATTGGGGCAGTGGACGGTGATTTCATCTCCGTTTTCAAGTTGAACATCGGCGAGAAAGCGCTTGTAACGCCTGAGTAATTTTCCCTGCTCTAGTGCTGGAGTAAAGCGCATGCCCTTAACCTATCTCGATAACCATTAGCCCCAAAGACTAGCAAATTTCGCAAATGTTTACAGATTTTACCTGAGTAACTTTCGCCAATCGCTTTGCGTCACAGGCGGCTAGCAGTACACTGCGGCGATAAAGTTTGTTCTAAATAGTGCTAAAACGAATCGAAAAATAAGGATCCCTAATGAGTGAACTAAAAGTGACCGACATAATGAAAGTGCGACTCACAAAAGAAACCGCCGCAGCCCACTGGGGCAAGGCCGATGTGACTTTTAGCGTCGATGGTGCGCAAATTCATTTAGCGGGCGGCGATGAGCTGCGCCAAATTCAAATGGCGGCGCGTAAGCTGCGTAGCCAAGGTATTAGCAGCGTTGCATTGGAAGGACAACTTTGGGATCTCAACAGTCAATGGGTGTTTGCCCAAGGTTTCGCGACGGCCAAAACAGGCTATCAAATCCATTGGTGTGGTGATGAGTCTGTACAAGCCGAATTACAGCGCCGACTGGATGTGGCCACCTTTGCCCGTCAACTGATCAACGATACGCCTGAAAACCTATCGCCAGTGAAACTGGCCCAACAAGCGGCCAAATGGTTGGCCGAAGTCGGTGGTAACCAGGTGAGCTATCGTATCGTCGAAGGCGAAGCACTGCTCGAAGAACAGTGGATTGGTATCCATGCCGTGGGCCGCGGCAGTGAGCGTCCACCAGCAATGTTAGAATTAGACTTCAACCCATTAGCCGCCGATGCACCCGTGTCTGTAGCCTTAGTGGGTAAAGGCATTACCTTCGATTCCGGCGGTTACAGCATCAAAGCCTCCGAAGGCATGTTAGGCATGAAATGCGATATGGGCGGCGCGGCGACTGTGACCGCAGCACTTGGTTTAGCGATCAAATCTGGCCTCAACAAACGCGTTAAACTCTTCTTATGTTGTGCTGAAAACTTGATCAGCGGCCGCGCCTATAAGTTGGGTGATATTCTGACCTACAAAAATGGTGTAACAGTTGAAGTGGTGAACACAGATGCGGAAGGGCGCTTAGTGTTGGCCGATGGTCTACAAGCGGCCTCTGCCACGGGCGCACCTTTTATTATCGATGCAGCGACCCTGACAGGTGCCGCTGTGATGGCGGTGGGTTCTAACTACAACGCGATTTTCTCGCCACAGACTGATGTGTTGCAACTGGCTCAGCAAAAGGCCACTAGCGTTGCCGAGCGTGTATGGCCGCTGCCGCTGGATCCTTGGCACAAAGAAATGTGTCCATCTGCCTATGCTGACACAGCCAACAGCCGCGCAATGAAAGGCGGCGGTGCGGGCGGAGCTTCTAATGCCGCCGGTTTCCTATGGCGTTTCGTGTCACCCGAAGCTCAATGGCTACATGTCGATTTAGCGGGTGCTTTTGAAGATTCGGCTTCAGCACTGTGGGGCGCTGGCGCCACCACCCACGGCGTATTGACCATTAGTGAATTGATTAAAGGCTAAGCCTAGCTTTGGGCCTAGCGTGTTAGCTAAGGCCCATTAAGTTTTTGCTGACGGGATTAAAACCGCCTACGGGCGGTTTTTTATTGGGAGAAATACTAGTCCAATCGTTTACTTGGCGTTTATACGGCTTCATGGCATGTTACGGCAGAGATGTTTTATCAGGAAACGTGATGATAACAATACGAAAAGCGACTAAAGCCGATGCTCAGGCCTGCTGGGATATCCGCAATGCCGCCATCAATAAAGGCTGCGCCGGATTCTATGCTGCGGGCGATCTGCATATTTGGACCGCAGGCGAACTGACCGAGCAATTTAGTCGTATCGTCGATGCGCATTTTTATGTGGCAGAACACGCCAGTGACGAGCCGCCGCTTAAGAGAGTGGTCGGTATGGTCATGTTAGATGAACCCTACGCCCAGTTAGAAGCACTTTTTGTCTCCCCCGATGCTATGGGGTTAGGTGTCGGTAAAGTGCTGCTGCAATTTATTGAAACTATGGCTTTTAATCAAGGTATTGCCCAGCTGAGATTAGAATCGACCTTGAATGCGGTGGATTTCTATCGCCACTGTGGTTTTGGTGGTGAAGGTTTGGAGGAGGAGTCAATCTACTGCTCACCCCGAGGCATAGCCTTAGAGTGTTGGGTGATGTATAAGAATTTAGGACGGTCTTCGGCCTGCTAAAACGCCGCGCCTACGGATAACGGCACGCCGCTTTGCGGCTACAGAACGTCACTTTGTGACTCACGGTTTACTGAATGGGCTTTGCCCTTACGGTGAGCGCAGCGTTCTGTGAGTGAGTTTACGAACGTTCTGTTTTCCTAGAACCTATTTTGTGGGAGGTTGCTGACATACCCAAGGGAATCAACAGATCAAGCATGGAAGTGGAATTAACTGCTAAAAATTGTTTTGAAGGTTGCTGACATACTCAAGGGAATCAAGAGATCAAGCATGGATGTGGAATTAACTGCTAAAAATTGTTTTGAAGGTTGCTGACATACTCAAGGGAATCAACAGATCAAGATGGGGGAATTAACTCCCAAGAGTATGCCAACTATCGTTCTTTCGCCTGAAATCCCGATGCCGATAAGATTAGCTGCTATGGCTTAAATCAAGCTTAATCAATTGCTAAAAAAGACTTTATTTCATTAGCCTTTAGTCAAACTCAACCTACAATCCCCACGGCCTTAGTTTGCTTCAGGGGTGTTGAGTTGTTGGCGTTTCTCCATCAAATCCTTAATCAAAGGTGTGAGGATCAACTCCATGGCGAGGGACATTTTGCCGCCGGGGACGACTAAGGTGTTAACCCGCGACATAAAGGAGCCTTGGATCATACTGAGGTAATAGGGGAAATCGACATTGTTGATACCGCGGAAACGGATCACCACAAAGCTCTCGTCTAGGCTAGGAATATCTTTTGCACTGAAAGGGTTAGAGGTATCCACCGTCGGCACCCGTTGGAAGTTGATATGGGTGCGCGAGAACTGTGGCGTCATGTGTTTAATATAATCGTCCATACTGCGGACAATCGAGCCCATGACCTTTTCGCGGCTATGGCCGCGTTCCGACGTGTCGCGAATGATCTTCTGGATCCACTCTAAGTTAACTATGGGCACCATGCCGATAAGCAAATCCACATGTTGGGCGACATTGGCATCCGCCGTCACTACGCCGCCGTGTAGACCTTCGTAATAGAGCATATCGGTATTTTCTGGGAGCGGCCGCCATTGGGTAAAAGTGCCGGGCATTTGATTAAAGGGCACCGCCTCGTCAAAGGTGTGTAAATAGCTGCGGGTTTCACCTTGGCCTGTGGCGCTATAATCGCGAAAGCATTGTTCTAAACGGGCAAAGTTATTGGCCTCAGGGCCGAAGTAACTGAGGTTGCGATTTTCGGCCTGGGATTTACGGATCATCACTTCCATTTCGGCGCGGGTGTAATGGTGAAAACTGTCCCCTTCGACAAAGGCGGCATTGATCCCGAGTTGGCGAAAAATATGGCTAAAGGCCGTTGTCGTTGTAGTGGTTCCAGCACCGGACGAGCCGGTCACTGCAATAATGGGATGTTTTGCTGACATTTTTTCTACCTAGCTGGGAACCAAAAGAGCCGCTTATGGCAAGCGATAAAACCACGAGTTCTATTTATACGGTACAGTGGCAGTGTGGGTCAATCTTGCCGCTTGGTAATTTGATCAGCGGGGCGTATCGCAAAGGATTCGTCATCCTCACTGTATTCTAACACTAACTTTCTTAGCTTAAGTGCTTGTTGACATTGGACTATCGCTTGGGATAATTCCTGCTCATCGAGGCTGGCAAAGCTGCCATCCTCCACTTGGCCAAACAGATATTCACGGATCAAATTGATCAATGTTTCATTTGGCAGTTGTAAAAGGGTTTCATAGGGAACAAGCATAGGGCTTCCTTGTTAATGACCATCGCCAATTAAAAAATCTAAAATGCGCCGTTCGAGATAATAACGGGGTTTCCATGGGGTGCCACCTTCGATAAAGCCGACATGGCCACCATAGGCGTGTAATTCATATTCAACCTGTTCAGACACTTGACTAGGATGCGGAATGACATCGTCTGTCATAAAGGGATCGTCCTTGGCATGCAGTATCAGTGTGGGTTTTGTGATATGGCTAACAAAGGGCAAACCACTGGCGCGGGCATAGTAGTCATCAACACCCGCAAAACCGTGTAGCGGCGCGGTGACTTTGTCGTCGAAGTCATAAAAGGTATGCAGTTGGGCGACTTGCATCTGGCTTAGGGGAAGGGTACTGGCTAAATCTGGGTCTGCTAATTTTTGACTGATCTTGTGTTGTAACTGTTTGATTAAATGGCTTTGGTACACTTTTGAAAAGCCATTCTCTAAGCGTTTGGCGCAGGCCGATAATTGTAGCGGCGCCGAGACGACGACGGCTCGGGTCAATAGGCTATCGTCTCGATATTCGCCCTGGTATTTAGTCAATACATTGCCACCTAAGCTGTAACCTACGGCGAGTAAAGGTGACTGCGGATAGGTTTGTTGCAGTTTCAATAGGCTAAACTGCAAATCATCCGTATCTCCGCTGTGGTAACTGCGGGCGAGGCGATTGCTTTCACCGGAACAACTTCTATGGTGATGCACTACCGCGGTGAGTTGTTTCTCCTTGCAGGCGAGGAGTATGCGTCTGGCATAATGTGACTGGGAACTTCCCTCTAAACCATGGATGATCACCACAATTGGCGCGCCTTCCTGTGGGGATCCTTGCCAATCTAGATCGATAAAATCCCCATCGGGTAGCTCTAGGCGTTGCCTTTGCAGCACAGGTTTGGCCACTTTAGTGAATACGGGCAAAATCGTTTGTATATGGGGACTCTTGGCCCACCAAGGCGGCATAAAGGTATTTAACATGGGATTTTATCTTGGTATCGACTATTGCTGAAAATTAAAACGTATGTTTAATTTAGATCCGCGGCTATTGTAGCACAATTGTTTATCACTAAACGTTTTAGGAGAACGAGATGAATAGACGTACCTTTTTATTGGGCACGTTTGCCGGAACGGCGGCATTAGCCCTAGGGGTCAACCTCTATTCTCCGGAGTTTAGTGTGCCCGATGAGGATGAGGCTAAAGATTATCGTCTGTTATTTAGCGTGCTCTTGCCTGTGATGCTTGAAGGGGCACTCCCCGATGTGGCGACTCACAAACTGGCGGCGCAAAACCGTACCTTAGATGCCATCAACCAATCGATTGCTGTGCTGCCGGATGAGCAGCAGGCCGAGTTATTTGAACTCTTAGCTATGCTCGAGAATCGTTTGGGGCTATTGGTGTTGACCTCGAGTATGACGCCACTGCTGCTGCGCTCACCTGCCGAGTTAACCCAAATGCTCGAAAGTTGGCGTCACAGCTATTTTGCCCTCTTGCAAACGGCTTATTTAGGTTTGAGGGAACTGGTGATGGCAAGTTATTACGCTTGCCCCGAACATTGGAGTCGTCTGCATTATGCCAAGCCAGAACTGTTTAAATAGCGAGTCCGTTTTTAACAGAATCAAATACCGAAGAATAAGCATCTTACCCGCGACAGTGGAGCACAAAACTTGGCAATCATAGATCCCATAGTGAATGGTTTAAATTCGGGTTGGTTACATACCGATGCCAGTCAACTACAAGAAAATCAAAGTTTTGAAGCTGATATCATCATTGTCGGTACCGGGGCTGGCGGTGGTGTGGCGGTGGAAATTCTCACCCAAGCCGGGCTTAGCGTGATCATGATTGAGGCGGGGCCGCTAAAATCCTCCAGCGATTTTAATATGGAAGAGCGAACCGCCTATCCCAATTTGTACCAGCAAGCCGCGGCGATGAAAACCGCCGACAAGGCCATTGGTATTTTTCAGGGCCGCGCCGTGGGTGGTTCGACAACGGTGAATTGGACGACCTCGATTCGTACCCCGACTGAGGCTTTGGCCTTTTGGGAACAACATAAGTCGGTCACAGGATTAAATCGTGAGAGTTTAGATCCCTGGTTTGAGCAGATGGAGCAGCGACTTAATATCCATGAGTGGAATTACGAACCTAACCGCAATAACGGGGCACTGAAACAAGGCTGCATCAATCTAGGTTGGGATTACACTGTTATCAAACGCAATGTGGCGGGGTGCTGGAATACGGGATATTGCGGCATGGGCTGCCCAGTCAATGCGAAACAGTCTATGTTAATCACCACCATTCCGGCGGCATTGGATAAAGGTGCGCAGCTGATCAGTCGGGCAAGAGTCGTCAAGATTGAACACCATAATGGCCAAGTATTTGCGTTAAAGGCGCAGGCGCTGGATGTGAATTTAAGGCCCACTGACGTTGAGCTGCTTTTTAAAGCTAAGCATTATATTTTGAGTGCTGGGGCGATTCACACACCGACCTTGATGATGCGCTCCCAAGTGCCCGATCCCCATAGTTTATTGGGCAAACGCACCTTCTTACATCCTACTTTGTTATCTGGTGGAGTGTTTGCCGATGCGATAAACGCCCATAGTGGCGCTCCCCAGTCTATCTACTCAGATGAATTTGTATGGCGGGATGGCGCCGAGGGGGAACTGGGGTACAAACTCGAAGTTCCACCCGTGCATCCCATCTTAATCGCTTCCAAAACCTTGGGCTATGGCACGAGCCACGCCGAGTTAATGTCGCAATTTAACCAATTGCAGGTCACTATTGCCTTAGTGAGAGATGGCTATCACCCCGACAGCCAAGGTGGACAAGTGCATTTGACTTCGACGGGTTTTGCCTTGGATTACCCACTGACCGATGCGTTTTGGCGCGCGGCGCGGCGCGCCTATGCCAGCATGGCGGAATTACAATTTTCTGCGGGTGCCTTAAAAGTCTTGCCGATCAGCGATGGTATGCCGTATCTCACCTCTTGGCAGAATGCCAAGGAAAGTATCGCCCAGATGTCACTGGCGCCACTGCGTACCGTAGTTGCCTCGGCCCATGTGATGGGCGGTTGTCCCTTTGGCGAAGATGAAAAGCTTTCTATGGTTAATAGTTACGGCCAGTCGCATTATCTTGAAAATCTGTCGGTGATGGATGGCTCTATTTTCCCCACCAGCCTTGGCGCTAACCCGCAACTGTCGATTTACGGCATCACGGCACGTAATGCCACCGCATTGGCGCAAAGGCTAACCGACGGTCGAGAGCACAAATAACTAAAGAAGAACATAGATAAATCAGCAGAGGCACATATGCAACAAGAGCATGATTTAGAAGGTGGCTGTTTATGTGGTGCCATTCGTTATCGGATTGACGGCGCGCCCTTCGATGCCGATTATTGCCATTGTCGTATGTGCCAAAAGAGCACCGGCGCCGTGTTTGGTGCCTGGATGGATTTTAAGGTGCCGCAGGTGATCTGGCTTAAGGGGAAAGTGACTGAGTTTGCTTCCTCTGATTGTGTCAGGCGGGGATTTTGCCAGCAATGTGGCTGCTCGCTCACCTACAGGCATACCCAATATCCAGACTATTTAACTTTAACTATTGCCAGCCTAGATAATCCGAGCAGTATTAAGCCGAATTACCATATTTATACCGATAATCAGGTGAGTTGGTTAACGATTGAGGATGACTGCAAACGCTATCCCCAAGGCCGCAGCACCTGACCTTGGGATTGCGAGTGCTATATACCGCAAGAAGTGTCGAGCTAAGGGATGATCAGGCCGAGTTGCTTCACATCCCCTTCACTCAGCCCAAATAAACTTAGATAACTCACTAGATTTCCCTGATTACCTTCTGGTGGTAGTCCATTGATAGTATTCAAAATAGTACGCTGTACTTTACGTTCTATCATCAGTTCTACATCGAGCATTTGCTGATACTCGCCCTCGTTTAGGCTTGCTTTTGCGAGGCGGCGAAGGCGGCGATAGGGCGTGAGAAATTTTTCATCCCATTCGCTCACAGCGGCCACTAATATTTGCCATTGCTCAATGCTGTATTCCCTCGGGCCCGCGACATCTAAGGTGATGTCTAAATAGTGCGCCAGCAGTAACAGATTCACATTGACTCGGCAGTTGTCCTGCAACTCGAGACAAAGGGCCCTGTTTTGCCCATAACTCATATCACACCAATGCCAAATATGGCCGTCTAGCTGAATGACATCCGACATACTGTTTCCTTGTACGTTAGGCTTAGGGCGTGAATTATGGGTTACTGGGCCATAACCTCAAGCTCCATTGCATCAATTTCTTCTTGTAACTCAAGCCATTGCATTTCACTGTCTTCTAAGGTTTGCGTCAAGCTCGTTCGCTCAGTTAATACCGAGGTTAACTTGGCTTTGTTATCTTGATCATACAATTCGCTATCGGCCAGCAAGTGTTCTAGCTCGGCGAGGCGTTCGCTCAGCCTCTGTTGCTCGGTTTCTAACTTAGTTTGTTTGCGCTTGAGTGGTGATACCTTTTGGCGGATCTCGGCCTCGAGGCGTTTTTGCTGCTTCTTATCGGCAGCGGGCTTAGTGTCATCACTATTATTGGTTTGATTTGCGCTGGCCTTGGCCGCGTCGAGCAGCCATTGATGATAATCGTCTAAGTCACCGTCGAAGGCGCGGACTTCGCCTTGATCGACCAGATAATAATCGCTACAGGTTAACCGCAGTAAATGGCGATCATGGGATACGATAACCATTGCGCCTTCAAAGGTTTGCAAGGCCATGGTAAGCGCATGGCGCATTTCTAGGTCTAAATGGTTGGTGGGTTCGTCGAGCAGTAATAGGTTAGGGCGTTGCCAAACTAATAACGCCAGCACTAAACGGGCTTTTTCGCCACCAGAGAACGGGCGCACTGGCGAGAGCGCCATATCGCCATTAAAGCCAAAACCACCGAGGAAGTTACGCAATTCCTGCTCGCGGGCATTGGGCGCAAGGCGCACTAAATGTTGCAGCGGTGTATCGTCGAGGCGTAAAAATTCAATTTGATGCTGGGCAAAGTAGCCAATATTAAGACCAGGATTCGGCTCATAGAGTCCTGTCATCGGGGACAATTGGCCAGATAACAGTTTGATTAGTGTGGATTTACCCGCGCCATTTCGGCCTAGTAAACCAATGCGGGCACCGGGCACTAAGTTTAAATACACTTTGCTAAGGATTTGCTTATCGCCATAACCCACCGCCACTTGCTCCATCTTAATCAATGGATTGGGTAGGGCCTCTGGGGCGCGAAACTCCATATAAAAGGGGCTATCGGCTTGGGATGGTAATAACTCAGTCATGCGCTCTAGGGCCTTTAAGCGGCTCTGGGCTTGTTTGGCTTTACTCGCCTTGTAACGGAAACGGTCAACGAAGGACTGCATATGTGCGCGTTCCTTTTGTTGGCGTTCGAAGGCGACCTGTTGTTGCGACATACGTTCGGCACGGATGCGCTCGAAGGCACTGTAATTGCCTTTGTAGAAATTGAGTTTTTGATTTTCAACATGGACGATTTCATCGACGATTTCATCGATAAAGTCCCTATCGTGGCTGATTAAAATCAAAGTGCCTTGATAGGATTTAATCCAACCTTCGAGCCAGTACATGGTATCTAGGTCTAAGTGGTTGGTGGGTTCGTCGAGCAGTAACAAGTCGGAACGGCACAGTAGCGCCTGGGCTAAGTTGAGGCGCATACGCCAACCACCCGAAAAGCTCTTCACCGGGTTGCTTTGCTCGGCTTCGCTAAAGCCCAAACCCGCCAGCAGTGCACCCGCACGGGCGCGAATAGCATAACCGCCGATAGCATCGATTTTACCGTGCAAGGTCGCAATGGCATGGCCATCATTGTGTTCCTGCGCGATATGTAGGTCAGCCTCAAGTTGGCGATATTCTTTGTCACCATCAAGCACATATTCTAAGGCTGATACGTCAAGTGCAGGTGTTTCCTGGGCAACGGTGGCGATTTGCCAGCCCGAAGGCAGGCTAAACTCACCCTTGTCTAGGCTCAAGTGACCTAAAATTAATGCGAGCAATGAGGACTTACCTGTGCCATTGGCACCGACTAACCCGACTTTATGGCCAGGGTAAATCGTCAGAGAGGCTTCATCTAGCAGGGTTTTACTGCCACGGATTAATTGCGCTTGGTTGATGCTGATCATTAACTACAACTTGGTAAGAACGTGAATTCGTCAGGGCATGGATAATAGCCTACATGTCCATCGCAGACCATAGCTAGCGTCTTTATTAGTCAGGTAAATCCTTAAGTGATGCATGTTAGCTTTAGGATCTGAGTTTAGGGATTGCTTCAAACCACTCGCATTTAAGGTAAGGCTGGTAATCGATAGGGAGTGTGGCAAAATAGCGGCAATTTTTCTGATCTAGCCCCAAGGGCTAACGATTTGGTCCAAGGTATGACAACGACAAAAATCAAAAAGCGTTTCGTTGCAGGCGCAAAATGCCCCAAATGCGGTACCAAAGACAGTATTCTGCTGTTTAAAGAAAACGGTATCGAAACCGTAGAATGCACTGAGTGCGATTACCGCGAGCAGCAAACCGATGAAAAGGTAGCTGAAAAAGCCACAGGTGCAGTGATAGGGGTGTTTAAGCCTGACTAGGTTTGGCTCATCTCGTTAGTTTTAAAAGCATATTCCCAAAAGCTTGATTCTGTTCGCGGTTAAGGATTGTCATTGTTTCCCCTGTGACACGCCATCAACTCATCCCTGAGGGCTCGACGGTGGCATCTGCTGCATATGGAAGTGCGAATGCCGCGATCACATGGATGTGAAGGAGCTGCCAGCCGCCAACGGTCACAGTTGCAACAATGCCAATCTTATCTCTGGCACTGTTCGTTTAGCAAAAAGCTATTGCGCCAAAGTGTGTTTCGTAGTTTGAATGCTTTAATCAAAATCAAAGTCGTGGGGCTTCACCCCACACCTGACCAAGGAGGACTGCTCGTCCTATCCTCCTTGGATGCTCCAAGACGCCCCCAACGGAGTTGAAAGCCCCTTGTGCTCATTGACAAATTTGCTATCGCTTCCGAAGGATGCGTCCCTGCACCTGCGAAAGCTAGTCGGTCATCCATGACCGAACTCACGCAATTTGTCTATTCGCCCTGCGGCAACTCCGAGGGGAGGTGTATTCCTTGGGGTTTTGAGTCGTTAGATAGTGATTAATCAGCAAAAAATAAGCGTGAAAGAACGGAAAATGTAAAGCGATATCAAGTAATTACCCATCAAACTGTATAAAAACCGCTACCGCAAAAAAGCAAATTCCTATAGCATCATTTGTACCAATTGACATGGATGTGGCAGCGGCCAAGTCCAACAAGCGATTTATGCCCTGAAAACAGCGCAGTGCATAAATACTAAGACGTTAAGGCGTTAGGGTGCTCCTGTGGAAGACTTGAAAAGTACATTGATTGAGCTTGAGGAGTGGTTGTTTCAACCGAATGTTCGGAGCTCCTTAACTGAACTTACTGAGTTAATTTCGGATGATTTCACTGAGATTAATGCTTCAGGATTACGATTTGGTAAGTCTGACGTTTTGAAGCGTTTACCAACTGAAGTTGCGCCTGAGATAACTGCGAGAGATTATGAGTTGCGATTGCTTGGTCTAGATTGCGCTCAGTTATTATACAAAGCAGAGGTGTTAAGAATTGAACAAGTATCACCAGCCTACTCGCAGAGGTGTTCAATCTGGCGTCGGAGTGCGAGCGGTCAGTGGCAAATGATTTATCATCAAGGGACAACATGCGCTCCATTCTAGCTAGTTGCCCTAACAAACGCCAGCACACCGCGCCTGCGGCGATGGACCCGCAACAGTTTGCTCGCCTGTGTGGCGGGTCGTTATGCAATATGATTTAAATAATGAGGTTTTGATGAAAATATTTTGGAGTTATGCGAAGAGAGATGATGCAAAGCCCAATCATGTAACTCAATTGCTTAATCAATTTGAAATCGTTGCAAGTCAATGTCTCGGAGATGACATAGACATTTTTCAAGACATAACAGGTCTGACATGGGGCTCAGAATGGCGGCAGATTTTAGAGAATAAAGTGAAGCAAGCAGATATTTTCGTTTGTATACTTTCGCCGTCTTACTTCAACAGCAAAATGTGTATTCAAGAAGTTGTCTGGGCAATGGAAGCTAAAGTGAGGATACACCCTATTCTGTATAGAGCATGCCCAAAAGGATTCGCCAGCCAATTTTCTGATTCAGATAAAGATGCAGTCATTTTGAATTCTGCATCATCGGAGGTTGTTAATAAATATCAGTATGTGGATTTTACGAAACTTAGAAACATAGCTAAAGACAGCACTGAAGTCTTGAATTTCCTAGATGGCATTTGTGAGCAAATTGCATAACAAATAAGGATAGGCCGCGCGTACCCGCGACCTTATCCCAAGTGTTGAACAAGCCCGATGCTGGTTGTTGACACTTTATTATACAAATAGCTGATTGAGAATTTGAGGGTGCTAAGGTCTCTTTTTTAAAGAACTGCTTAGACACCCAACCTAAAATGGCGTAGCAGTTAATCTCCGGCTATGCTTTGGTTCAGCATTAGACAAGGGGGGATACCGAGCCCTTGCTGGACTCAGATAAGTCTTGAACCCCTCTTTTTTTATCAGTCCCTATTCCCATTGCTTGAAGGTAAACCAAAAACACATTATGTTATTGTTTTAACTTTGGTGGCCCGATTTGCTACTTTTAGTTTTTATGTGATTTTAATTTCCCTGTTAATTAGTGAAAGTGATTTTTCTATTGTTATTATTAAAATTAAAAATTGATGATGAAATAGCTTTTGAGGGTATAACTGTGTGGAAAGAAATATCAAATAGTGAACCATTGATGATGGAGTATACGGGCGCACTACCAAAAAAGCTTTATAGATATAGGTCTATTGTTCCTAAAGTGATGGATGAAAGGCTAATAAATTTTGAAATTTTAGAGGAAGCTATATTTTTGGCAGGGTTAAAAGATCTGAACGATCCAGATGAGGGACGATTTCTTATGAAGTTTGAGGGGGAAAGGAAAGAAATATATTCTTTTTGGAAAGATGCTATACAGTCAATTCAAGGAGATTTGCCAATCCTAAAAATTAACTCCCAAGCAGCGTTTAATACTGAACGTGTACTTAGTGATGGGGGGGCAGTTCCTGAGAATATTGTTAAACATACAAGGAGTGTGTTAGAAAATATTGTTAGAATAGCTTCTTTTACTACAGATCCCGTAAATTATTCAATGTGGGCAAACTATGCTAAATATTATCATCCTATAGATGGAGTAATAGATCATGCTGGAATATGTATTGAATATGAATGTGACAAAAATTGGCTTCATTTAAATTTGCACCCAGTGGAGTATTCAGACGTGTTACCAATACTAAACCCAGTTAGTTTTAGTGGGGAGGAGCTTGTAAAAACTCTTTATATGAAAACGAGGGAATGGCGAGGAGAAGAGGAGTGGAGGATTATGTCTGTTATTCAAGCTTATCCTCCATTCTCTAGAAACCTAACAACAAACTCAAAAATAAAAATTAGTGGTTCTATTACAGGAGTTATTTTTGGAATAAAAACTCCTGATGAAGTGATAAAAGAAATTATTAGCAAAGTCTCACTAGAAAAACCTGATATTCTTTTTAAGAAAATCATGCTGAATCCCACTACATACAAACGAGAATTGGTTTTACTAAATGGGTGAAAGAATCAATCATGAGAATTGCCATTGAAGCATCAGTGAACGTTGGCGACCTGTTTTATCGCTTTCGATTTAAAAAGTAACAGTCCTTGGGGAAAAGGAGCCAAAATAGCATCGTTTTCCATTATTTAGAATAATATTAACTATTTGAAAGTAATTGTTTTTATGTTCCCGGATTTACATGCCGCGCCAAAATACTTCTCAGTATATAAAGTTTTGGTTTTCTGCATTAGAAAATGTTGGAAACTCACAGTGATGGATGCTAAGTTACAGGCATATTTACCCATAGAATTTCATTGTTCGGCCAATTACGGTTTTTGTTTTATTATAAGTGCAGATAATAAGCTGTTATGTTTTAGGAAGGTTTCGTGTATCAATTTGATGAATCAGTAATTGCAAACCAGATGACACTCTTAATCGAATATGCTCAAAGTTACGCATTTTTCAAAGTAGTGTCTGAACATCTTAAAGATCACAATGAAGACCAAGAGTTTTGGATTCATTTGAACAACGTAACTCTTAACGATCTGATTATTAAGTGGTGTAAGGTATTTGGAACTGATGACAACGAACTACACTGGAAAAATTCTTCAAAATCTGATGGTTTTACTGAATGCGTTAGAAGGTTAATAATAAGTATTTTCAAAGGTGATTCTGAATGTTGGAAGTCCTACGTGAGGGGGTGTGTCATTTTCGAAACACCTATTCCGCACATCGAAACGTAGGTGAATACAAATCTGTACCCAGGCTAGATGAAGGGTTTAAAGTTGCAGCGTGTTATTTTGATTTTCTAGTTGAAAAGTTTGGCCCTTGGGCTGGTCATCAACCGTTTTTGTCAGAGTATGCCGATACTCACAAAAAAATAACACTCAATAAATTAAAAACATAACAAGCAAAGCCAGCCGACGCGTACCGCGCCGCTGCTTTGAGCGTTACATCGATATTCTAATTCGATAGTCATGAATTAAGCTAAGAATCAAACTCGCTTTTGCTCTATATCTTTTTAGATGACGAAACAGTTGTATGGGGTGTGAGAATTGCCATTGAAGCACCAGTGACCGTTGGCGACATGGATGTCGCCGTCGAGCCTATAGGGATATATCCACGGCGTGTCACTGGGGAGACAATGGCAATTAATGCTGTGCTACGGGTCAGAGTACTCCCGCTTTTCTAAAAAACATCTCCAACGATTTTTGTTTTAACTAATTGTATTTAAATGGCTTTGTTTGATTGAGGCATGTTTTTCTTCAACCCCAACCATTCTATTTTTTCGAATGTTTAGGCCGGGATTTCGCGTTATTCTTTTGTAAACTTCCTTGTTATTCTGCCTCCATCAGCAAAGCGTTTGCGTCTTGAGTTAGCCACAGTATTTTGGCGTTTCACGCACCGCTTTGCTCAACCGATAGGAGAGCACCATGAAAGTATTACATCAGTTTTCCGCCAAAGCCGCGATGGATGGCGATGGGGTCAATATTCGCCGTGTCGCCGATTTTGTGACGACTAAATTTGATCCTTTCTTGATGATGGATGAGATTAAATCCGATGATGAACAGGACTTTATCGGTGGTTTTCCCGCCCATCCCCACCGTGGGATGGAAACCTTTACCTATATCCGTAAGGGCGGTTTTGAACATCGCGATCAAATGGGCAATGTGAAGGCGATTCGTGCAGGTGATGTGCAGTGGATGAGCACGGGTTACGGTGTAGTGCATTCTGAAATGCCATTGGCCGATGCGCTCGATGGTCTGCATGGGTTCCAAATTTGGGTCAACATGCCTGCCAAGGATAAATTGCGTCCAGCGAAGTACCAAGATACTGCGGCTAGCGCGAGCGTTGAAGCGACCAATGATACTGGCGCAACCCTAAAAGCCTTGGCGGGGGATTGGGCCTTTATTGGTCAGAGCACGATAAGTGCCACAATTCAAGGGTTAGCGGGTGAGGCGGCGATTGCCGACTTGATGATAAACGCCAATGGCGAAGCGCTGCTCGATTTATCCAAGCATGAGTTTGCCGCACTCTATATTTACCAAGGCGGCTTGAGTAAGGGCGAAGGCTCACAGTGGTCATCTGCTGTAAATCAATATGAGCAGGGCGAGTTTTTAGTGCTCGATAGCCAAACGCCATTGCAGCTTAAGGCCGATGAACGCGGGGCAGGAATGCTACTGTTTGTGGGTAAACCTATCCGTGAAAAAATCGTCCAAATGGGGCCCTTTGTGATGAATACCCAAGCGGAAATTCAGCAGGCGATCCGCGATTATCAAGAAGGGCGCTTCGGCCAAATCGCTTAATCTGTTAAGTTTGCCGCACTGAGCTAATCCTAAGCCCTGTATTCCCGCAGGGCTTTTTGCTGCTGTGCACGCCTACTATTTCTATTGTTTAAGGACTTGAGGCAAAAGCCGCGCTTTGTTGTTACAATAGCCGTGCTTTTGGGTTGAGCGAGCGCAGATCTTAAATCTAGTCTAAAACTAACCTGAATCTTGATAGACCCGTTTAATCGATAAGTAACGCAATTTCAGTAACCTAGCAGCCGCTTCGTTACCCACCACAGGATATTCACCTTGAGCAACTCAGATACTAAGCCTACTCCATCACTGGCTTTTTCGACTCTTAAGCTAAAAACCGAACTGCTTGAGAACCTTTCTTCAATGGGCTACAACGAAATGACGCCAATTCAGGCGCAAAGTTTGCCGCCCATTCTGGCGGGTGAGGATGTGATTGGTCAGGGGAAAACTGGTTCGGGTAAAACGGCGGCCTTCGGTCTAGGCTTACTGAACAAGTTAGACGTTAAGCGCTTTCGCATTCAAACCTTAGTCCTGTGCCCGACCCGTGAGTTGGCCGACCAAGTGGCGCAGGAAATCCGCACCCTTGCCCGCGGTATTCATAACGTTAAAGTACTGACACTTTGCGGCGGTGTGCCTATGGGGCCACAGGTTGGCTCATTGGAACATGGCGCGCATATTATTGTCGGAACGCCGGGGCGTATCGTCGATCACTTAGATCGCAATCGCTTAGATTTAAGCAACCTCAACATGTTAGTGCTCGATGAGGCCGATCGCATGTTAGAAATGGGCTTCCAACCTGCCTTGGATGCGATTATTGAGCAGGCCCCGCGTGAGCGCCAGACATTGCTATTTAGTGCAACTTTCCCCGAGCAAATTCAATCGATTGCTAAGCAAATCATGTATAACCCTACCATGGTAAAGGCGGCGGTTACCCATGAAAAAAACACCATCGAACAGCACTTTTATCAGTTAGATGACGATAAGGCGCGCATGCAAGCGCTGCAATTATTGCTCCTAGAACATAAGCCTGAAAGCGCCGTAGTGTTCTGTAATACCAAGCGCGAAACCCAAAAAGTGGCCGATGAACTCGAAGGTTTAGGTTTTAGCGTCCTGGCGCTGCACGGTGATTTAGAACAGCGCGACAGGGACGAAACCCTGTTGCAATTTGCTAACAAGAGCGCCTGTGTGCTGGTGGCGACCGATGTGGCCGCCCGTGGTTTAGATATCGATGCGCTAGATGCCGTATTTAACTACCACGTGGCCTACGATACCGAAGTACATATTCACCGTATCGGCCGTACTGGCCGTGCGGGCAGTAAGGGCGCCGCTTATACCTTCTATAACGACCAAGACGGTTACAAAATTGCCTTGTTAGAAGAGTACTTAGATCGCGAAATCAGCAGCGAATCATTGCCATCTGAAAGCCTGCTCGGCAACACGCCTGCCGCGCCAACCATGATCACTCTGCAGATCGATGGCGGTAAAAAGGAAAAGCTTCGCCCTGGGGATATCTTAGGCGCACTGACGGGTGAAAACGGTATCGAAGGCTCACAGGTGGGTAAAATCCAAGTCACGGATTACCGCGCCTATGTGGCCGTTAATCGTAAGGTTGCCAAGAAAGCGCTGAACAAGCTGACTAGCGGCCGCATTAAGGGGAAATCTTACCGCGCATGGCCGATGAAGTAAGCCCATCAAGTTTAAGATAGCTTGTCGCTACGAATGCCACTCATCTAAGATGTGTGGCATTTTTATATGTCATTCAAAGGGAAGAGTTTAGAACTTCGCCGTAGTTATCTTTTCGCCATGGGGTGATTAGGGCTGAGCTGCAATAAATCCCAGCGATTGCCATAGAGATCTTCAAATACGGCGACTGTGCCGTAATCCTGCTCCTGTGGCTCGCGAATAAAATGGATCCCAATCGACTGCATATGCTCATAATCGCGCCAAAAATCATCGGTATTTAAAAATAAAAACACCCGTCCACCGGCCTGGTTGCCGATAAAAGGCACTTGCTCTGGCTTGGAGGCTTTGGCTAATAGTAGGGCAGTACCATGGGAATTGGGCGGAGCTACTACTACCCAGCGTTTATCCTGTTCGGGCTGATAGCTGTCTTCAATCAATTCGAATTTGAGTTTATTGACATAAAAATCAATCGCCTCATCGTAGTCTCTTACTACGAGTGCAATATGGACAATCGCCTGTTTCATCTTTTTCTCGAGTTTTGATGTCTATTACAAGGGCTATTGTAATCGCTATCGCAACGGTCGGGATACCGCTGCGATAGCATAAAACATCAATCAGTAGCGTAAGTCTGTCACTGGCTCAAGAGACTAAGGGCAGGGAAGTCTAAATTGATCGGACAGTTCGTTTAATCGCGTTAACAACTCAGGCGATAGAGTGACTTTTAAGCTGTCGATATTTTCTTTAAGTTGATAAAGATCCGTGGCACCTATGATGTTTGAGCCGACAAATTTACGTGAGTTAACAAAAGCTAGCGCCATTTGCGCCGGCGTGAGTTTGAACTCACGGGCTAAATCCACATAGGCTGCCGTGGCATCGAGGGCCATTTGCGAACCCGTGTAGCGGGCGAAGCGCTTAAACAGGGTTAGACGCGCGCCTTCTGGCCATTGGCCGTTGCAATATTTGCCCGTTAAGGCGCCAAAGGCTAAAGGCGAGTAAGCCAGCAGCGGTAATTCTTCACGGTGGCTGATTTCACTCATGCCCACTTCAAAGCTGCGATTGAGTAAGTTATAGGGATTTTGCACACTCACAATCCGCGGCAAGCCGTGTTTTTCGGCCAGTTGTAGGTACTTCATTAAGCCCCACGGGGTTTCGTTCGACACGCCGATATAGCGTACTTTACCCTGGCGAATGACTTCGGCGAGGGCTTCAAGCGTCTCGAGGATCGGCGTTTGCTGCTCTATCTCTTGCTCGTCGTAAAAAAGTTCGCCAAAGAAGTTGGTGTTGCGATCGGGCCAATGGAGTTGATAGAGATCGATAGTATCGATTTGCAGGCGTTCGAGTGAGGCATCGACCGCTTGGTGGATATTGTTCCAGTCCAGTGCCATATTCTTGCGAATATAGTCACTCTTGCCACCCGGTGCGGCAATTTTAGTGGCGATAACTAAGTCATCACGGTTACCTCGGGCCTTGATATATTGCCCCAGAATTCGCTCAGTCTCGCCCTGGGTTTCAGGTTTAGGCGGCACAGGATACATTTCTGCTGTATCAATAAAATTGATGCCATTGCCTATGGCGTAGTCCAGTTGGGCAAACGCCTCGGCTTGGGTATTTTGTTCGCCCCAAGTCATAGTGCCCAAACAAATTTTGCTGACCTCGAGATTAGAATGCGGTATGCGTCTGTATTCCATCTATTTCCCCTACGAAAATCTTCTTAGTTCGAGGCTATCAAGCTTTTGCGGTAAAGCAAAGGTTAAAGCATGTGGCTAAATGCTACTGGGTGAAAAACAATCAATGAATAAGGGCGATATTGCACCATTTTAACGCGCATGGCAGGTTGAATTTTAGACACTAAGTGGTGTTTTTAGCGCTTATGTTGCCAACAAGCCTCCAAACCTGGATTTTTGCTTATTTCTGATGATCTTAGACGCAGCAAAGCCGCGGTAAGCTATTTATGAATAAATTGTTATAAAACTACATTTGCCCGCAGATGTCCGCGCAGATGTGCATCAATGTCACAAAATGGCGTGAAATTTTGTATCTAACTTACGAATTTGCGGCGGAATGTGACGCCAATACCGGAATATCCATTAACAAACCTCTACCCTAAATTTATCTAAAAATTTTCATGGTTGATATTTGTGATGGCAGATCTTTCAAACCAAATTATCACGATCAAAAAAGGCCTAGACTTGCCAATTGCGGGTGAGCCTAGGCAGATCATCGAACCCGGTAACAGGCCATCCCAAGTGGCACTGCTCGGTGAGGAGTATGTCGGTTTAAAACCGACTATGTTGGTTGAAGTGGGTGATAGGGTCAAAAAAGGCCAACCTTTGTTTGAGGATAAAAAGACCAAGGGCGTGTTATTTACGGCCCCCGCGAGTGGTGAAATTGTGGCGATAAACCGCGGTGAGCGTCGGGTGTTGCAATCTGTAGTTATCCGCTGTAATGGCTTAGACGCCGATGAGCAGATCCGTTTCGATATTCACGGCGATGTGCAAGTGCTTTCTGCGGATGTGGTACAGGCACAATTGGTTAAGAGTGGCCTATGGACTGCGCTGCGTACCCGTCCGTTCTCTAGGGTGCCTGAGCTTGACACTCAACCTGCGGCAATTTTTGTGACCGCAATGGATACTAATCCCTTAGCCGCCGAGCCCCGCTTAATCATTGCCGAGCAAGCCGATGCCTTTAAGCTTGGGCTACAAGTGCTGACTCGCTTAACCCAAGGTAAGGTTTACCTCTGCCAAGATAAGGGCGAGGCCTTAGTGGACGCCGGTTTACCTAAGGTTGAAGTGCGTCGTTTTACCGGGGTACATCCTGCGGGACTAGTTGGTACTCATATTCATTTCACCTTGCCCGTCAGCATCGAGCGTCAAGTCTGGCACATCGGCTATCAAGACGTTATCGCCTACGGCAAATTATTCCAAACCGGTGAGTTATATACCGACCGTATCGTCGCCTTGGGCGGCCCCAGCGTACTCAATCCCCGTTTACTGCGCACTCAGCTTGGCGCTCAGTTAAGTTCGCTCGTGGCGGATGAAATCAAACCCGGCCATAACCGTGTGGTTTCTGGCTCGGTATTAGCCGGCCATACCGCCAAAGATGTGCATGATTTTTTAGGACGTTTCCATAACCAAGTGTCGGTACTCGCCGAAGATGCCGAGCACCATGTATTGCCTTGGGTACGGGGTGGTTCGGATAAGTTCTCTATCACCCGTGCGGTGACGTCCCGTTTATTTGGCTTGACTAAGTCCTTCGAATTTACCACCCACCAGGGCGGTTCACCCCGAGCCATGATGGCCTTTGGTCAGCTCGATCGCGTGATGCCTCTGGATATTTTACCCACCTTGTTAGTTCGTGACTTAGTGGTGCGAGATACCGATGAGGCGCAGGCCCTAGGCGCATTGGAGCTAGATGAAGAAGATCTGGCACTCTGTACCTTTGTATGTCCTGGCAAATATGACTTCGGTAAAGAATTACGTGCCTGTCTAGATGTTATCGAGAGGGAAGGTTAATGACGACACAATCTAAAAAACCTGATTTACAAGAAGCCCCAGATTTACAGCAAACTACTGATTTACAAGAAGAGTATTACGCTACAGGCAAATCCATGAAGGGCTTTGTGCGCTCATTGGTGATCGCCAGTGGCCGCAGCACTAAGGGAAAAGTGCACGTACGTGACGCCATTGATGTTAAACGTACCATGACCTTAGTGGGCCTGTGTTTATTGCCAGCCATTTTATTTGGCTTATATAACGTAGGCTTACAGGCTCAAATTGCACTAGCAAGCGGTTTAACCACACCGGATTCTTGGAAGCTCGCTCTGTTTAATGGTCTAAGCGGCGGCTTAACGGAGCAGACTGGCATGCTTGGCTTGTTCCTCTATGGTCTTAGCTTTTATTTGCCGATTTACCTCACGGCATTGCTCACCAGTTTATTTTGGGAGGTGGTGTTTGCGCGGGTGCGCGGCCAAGAGTTGCACGAAGGCTTCTTCGTTACCGCACTGCTGTTTACCTTAATTTTGCCCGTTTCAATTCCGCTCTGGTTGGTGGCTATGGGCATTAGTTTTGGGGTAGTCGTGGCTAAAGAGCTGTTTGGCGGCATGGGGTATAACTTCCTCAATCCTGCGCTGGCGGGTCTTGCCTTTATCTATTTCGCCTATCCATCCGAAGTCGCTACCGTTAAGCAGTTAGTCGCGGTTGATGGATTTTCCGGGGCAACGGCGTTGGCACAAGCGGCGGCGGGCAAGCTGGAGTTTGCCGATTACGCTTGGTATAGCGCCTTTAGCGATCCCAATTGGTGGAATAACTTCTTCGGCTTTACCGTGGGTGCGATTGGTGAAACCAGCACGCTGGCGGTATTGCTGGGTGGTTTGCTGTTGATCCTGACTCGCCTAGCCGACTGGCGTATTGTGGTCGGCGTTATGCTAGGCATGATAGCCACTGCCACTTTATGTAATGTTATCGGCTCAAGCACTAACCAAATGATGGCAATGCCCTGGACATGGCATTTAGTTACTGGCGGTTTTGCGCTGGCGATGATGTTTATGGCGACCGACCCCGTGACGACCTCCTACACTCGTCCAGGGAAATTTGCCTACGGCGCGCTGATTGGTTTTATGACTGTGCTTATCCGTGTGGCGAACCCCAAAATGCCGGAGGGCGTGATGTTAGCGATTCTGTTTGCCAACCTGTGGGCGCCGCTGTTCGATTATCTGGTGGCCCGTGCCAACATTAAACGGAGATTAAAACGTCATGGTATTTAAGAAAGATACTGTGGTGGGGACCATGGTCTTCACTATTACGCTCTGCCTTTTGTGCTCCTTTATGATCACCGGCACAGCAGGCGTATTGAAGGAACGTAAATTAGCGAAAAAGCGTGATGAATTGCAACGCTATGTGTTGATAGCCGCCGATGTGAGCCTAGGCCAAGGCAATGAGTTTAGGGAGATTTTTGCTAAATCCGTTAAACCCTTATTGATCAATCTCGACACGGGCAAAGTGGATTCAGACGCCAATGTACTCGATTTCGATGAGCGTATGGCGGCGATTAACCCTGAGACCTCAAATGCACCGAAAAAGGATATCGCTAAGATCAAGACCCGCGCCAACGATGCCCGCGTGTTTAAAATTTTAGATGCCGACGGCAAGTTAGCGAGCGTGGTCGTGCCCTTCTACGGTAAAGGTCTCTGGTCGATGATTTACGGCTATGTGGCCGTCGAGCCTGACTTTAATACCATCAAGGGACTGGTCGTATATGAACACGGTGAAACCCCAGGTATTGGCGACTTTGTGACTGACCCACACTGGTTATCGCTATGGAAGGGTAAGCAACTATTTGACGAGAAAGGCCAGTTTGCAATGCGCCTCGTTAAAGGCGGCGCTAAAGAAGGCGATATCCACGGTGTGGATGCGGTGAGCGGCGCGACCATGACGGGCCGTGGCGTACAGCGGGCAATGGAATTTTGGTTTGGTGTTGAAGGCTTTCAAACCTTCTTCAACCAGTTAAAGGCGCCAGCAGTGCAAGGTGAGTTGGGAGGTGCAAAATGAGCAACACTTTATCCATGCGGGACATGCTAACTGGGCCAGTGTTTGCCAATAACCCGGTCGCGATGCAAGTGCTGGGGGTCTGTTCGGCGCTGGCGGTCAGTAACTCAATGCAAACCGCTGTGGTGATGACACTGGCGGTAACCTTCGTACTGGTGTTCTCTAACCTGATCATCTCCGCCATCCGTAACTTTATCCCAAACAGTGTGCGGATCATCGCCCAGATGACGGTTATCGCCTCCTTGGTGATTATCGTCGATATGGTATTGCAGGATGTAGCCTATGAGTTATCTAAGCAACTTTCTGTATTTGTTGGCTTAATTATCACTAACTGCATCATTATGGGCCGCGCCGAAGCCTTTGCCATGAAGTATCCACCGCACTTAGCCGTAGTGGATGCCGTGGGTAACGCGACGGGATATGGCTTGATTTTGATCAGTGTGGCCTTTGTACGTGAGCTGTTAGGAACGGGCAATTTATTCGGCCATAGCGTGTTGACCACCATTGAAAACGGCGGCTGGTACCTACCGAACGAGATGTTCAAGTTACCGCCGAGCGCTTTCTTCCTGATCGGTGTGCTGATCTGGACCATCAATGTGATCCAGCGAAAACGGGGTTAAGGAGCAGATATGGAACACTATATAAATCTATTTTTGCAGGCCACTTTTATCGACAACATGGCGCTGTCGTTCTTCCTCGGTATGTGCACTTTCTTGGCCGTGTCTAAAAAGGTGTCCACCGCCTTTGGCTTAGGTGTGGCTGTGGTGGTGGTGATGACCTTAGCCGTGCCGCTAAACCAACTGATCTATGTGAAGGTTCTCGCACCCGGTGCTTTATCTTGGGCGGGCTTAGCCAGCATTGATTTAAGCTATCTGCAGTTGATTACCTTTATTGGCGTGATCGCGGCTCTAGTGCAAATCCTTGAGATGTTTTTGGATAAGTACATTCCAAGCCTGTATGACTCCCTGGGGATCTTCCTGCCACTGCTCACCGTAAACTGCGCGATTTTTGCGGGGGTGATCTTCATGGCGAACCGTGATTATAACTTTGCGGAATCGGCGGTGTTTGCCATGGGATCTGGTTTTGGTTGGGCGATGGCGATTGTGCTATTGGCGGGCTTGCGGGAAAGAATGAAGTTCCATGCGATCCCCGAAGGCTTACAAGGTATTGGTATCACCTTTATTACCACAGGCTTGATGGCGCTAGGCTTTATGTCTTTTTCTGGCATCTCGCTGTAACGAGTGCTTGAGAAAGTGCAACCGCATTCTGTTTAGAAGAAGGGTTATCGGATGGAAATGGCAATAGGCATAGGCATGTTCACCTTAGTGGTGTGCCTACTGGTGATAGTAATCCTTATCGCCAAAAAGAAATTAGTGACTACCGGTGAGATCACTATCGGGATTAACGACGATGCCGAAAAAAGCATCAAGGTTGCCGCGGGCGACAAATTGCTCGGCGCGCTGGCGAGCCAAAGTATTTTTATCCCCTCGGCCTGTGGTGGCGGTGGGACCTGTGGTCAGTGCCGCGTAAAAGTCAAATCGGGCGGCGGTGATATTCTGCCGACTGAACTTGGGCATATCACTAAGAAAGAAGCCAAAGAAGGCTGTCGTCTCGCCTGTCAAGTTGCGGTGAAAACCGATATGGAACTTGAGCTAGACGAAGAAATCTTTGGGGTGAAGAAGTGGCAATGTGAGGTGATCTCAAACGATAACAAGGCCACCTTTATCAAAGAGTTATTATTAAAACTGCCCGAAGGCGAAGATGTGCATTTTAAGGCGGGCGGTTATATCCAAATTGAAGCGCCAGCCCATGTGGTGAAATACGCCGACTTCGATATTCCGGCTAAGTATCGCGGCGATTGGGAAAAATACGGCCTGTTCGATTTAGTCTCAACCGTGAATGAAGACGTGCTGCGCGCCTATTCGATGGCGAACTATCCCGATGAAAAGGGCCGCATTATGCTTAACGTGCGGATTGCCACGCCACCTTCGGCCAATGTGCCACCGGGTAAGATGTCTTCTTACATCTTTAACCTCAAGGCGGGCGATACAGTGACGATTTCGGGCCCATTCGGTGAGTTCTTTGTGAAAGAGACCGATGCGGAAATGGTCTTTATCGGTGGTGGTGCGGGTATGGCACCGATGCGCTCGCATATTTTCGATCAGCTAAAGAGCAAAAAGACCAAACGTAAGATGAGCTTCTGGTACGGCGCCCGCTCGACCCGTGAGGTGTTTTACCAACAGGATTTCGATACTCTAGCCGCCGAGAATGATAACTTTGTTTGGCATGTTGCGCTGTCGGAGCCATTACCTGAGGATAACTGGACGGGTTACACTGGCTTTATCCATAATGTGCTCTATGAGAATTATCTTAAAAATCATAAGGCACCCGAGGATTGCGAGTTCTATATGTGTGGCCCACCGATTATGAACTCCTCGGTGATTAAGATGCTCGAAAGCCTAGGGGTTGAACCAGAAAACATCCTGCTCGATGACTTTGGTGATTAGATTGTAAGTGAACAAAAAAAATCGCGTTAGGCAGAGCGAGTACAGCTGAGCCCAACGCGATTTTTGTTTATAGGGCTTTTAGTTTCTGGCTTTGATATCTAGCTAAATGATGATTTACCGCCATGGCGGCTTAAATAGCTCACCATATAAAACTCACCATGGCAAATTGTTGAGCCGCAAACGAAGGCCAAAAATTTTGGTTGGCAGATTATTGCCCTGTCTCACTATTTTTCAAAGTCAAAGTCAAAGTCAAAGTCAAAGTCGTGGGGCTTCACCCCACACCCGACCAAAAGGGGAAAAGCGCCTGTTCCCCTTTTGGAAATCCCCCTGCGTCCCTAGTGAAGTTAGATGCATTGGTGAGTGGCTTCGTGCTTATTCGAAAATCGCTAACGCTTCCGATGGTACATCCTGTACCCCGAAAGCTACGCAGACGTCCTGTCTGCGTCACGCGCTATCCTTTTAATAAAGAGTCTTCAACGCCCTTCAGCAACTTCGCAGGGGAGGTGAACTTCTGTTGACTCAGTGTAGGTTCTTAATTCCAAGAGAGTTATGCATGTCCTATATTTTGTCATGGGGCGGCCGGCTCGCACATTACCATGGCTCACCTGTTGAGCATCTGTGTAATATTTAGATTCAATAGACGATAGAATTGCCGCGAGTGCTCACTTCTATGACAATACCTGATTACTCTAAACCCCTTATAAACCTGAAATTTTGTTATATGCAATTGAAAATCTAGAAAATTTAACAATGGGTGCTTCAATAAATTAGTGCTTTGGTTTAAATGTTTTATAGTAAGATTTTATTGTATCCAGAGCATCGGAATATTCTTCGCTAACTCCTGCCTTGGATAAACCTCCAGTTTTCAATAGCTCCATGAATATGTCATTAGCGTAAAGTCCTATTTCTGAATAATAGAATCTGCGCCGATTAATATAATCATAACCGCTACCATCGCACCATTCCTGATCTGCTATCAAGCGCTCTTCTACCCGCTTTAACTTAATAGGTACCTGCCAGATTCGATGTAAGGTCATAGTCTTTACTAATCGCCAATTCACATCAAGAGAACTAAAATCAAGCTTGGGTGATGGAACTTGCGCAACATACCCATCGGTCGGATGAACTTGGCCATGATATTTTCCATCATCAAGTGTGACATAACTACATCCGATAACAAACTCCTCCAACTGAGCAGCGAGCATAATTGAAAGATAGTTAAGTTCCTTTTCTTCTCTTTTAGTCTGAAATCTGATATCTAGTAACTTGGCTCCAATACCACCAAACAGTCCTGCACCAAATAACTTAGCAAATTCCCATAGCGCCATACCAATTTGATTATCCATTAATTAAAGTCCTCAACATTCAACTTTTATCTGACAACAGCAGCCCTAATAATTTTTAATTTGTAGTTTGAAATCTGTTTAAATCTTTCTGGAATCATTTAAGTGTTTTTAGATAAGTCGTTAACCAAGTAAGAAACTTAGGAGCTTAAATCGCGTTTTAGAGACTCAAGCTCCTTAACTTGGTATTTCGATTTATAAATAATAAATCAAGCTATTTTTGTTAGTTTTTTCTTGAGCAATCCAGCAAGTTCGCGTCCTTCATTAGTCATTTCATAGGCATCTTTACCTTTATGATGCGTCTTACCATCTCGAAGAGCACTTAGGTAAAACACAATCCTAGTGAACTGTTCGAACATCTCTAGAATAGTCTTATCACTAGTCAATACTAACAAGTCTGTTTTCGCCGCACTGATATGAACTGTGCCTGCAGGGAGTGAATTACAATATTTTCGGTGTAGTGATGAGTTATAAATAATGCTTTGCCTATTAATTTCTTCATCAATGAATTTGAATACACTTTCTAACATTGGAGTGCAAATGGTTTGCTTAAACTTAAGATACTCAAGACTGCGTGCTGTGAATACACCTGCAAATAAACTAAAAATACCCGATAAATTCGAAAAAATATTCATACCCCCCCCTTGTTCATAATGGAATTGCTCGCTAGTGAAATTATATTTATAACATGCCATGTATTACACCAATTTCAAAGCATTAATTGTTAAAATTAATCATGTACTTAATATGAATTGCATAGCTGACAGCTTAGTGTGTTTATTGCATAAATAATTGCCAAGATTTAATAAAATTATTTACTGAGGTACAGGCTAAAATTAAACACACAAAGAAAGGACTGGCAGAACTCTTTTTCAAATTAACAGTTAACACTGTAATCTTTGGAGTTCACCTTCCCCTGCGAAGTTGCCGCAGGGTGTTTGACTCTTCGTTTTAAATAACATCGCGTGAGTCTCGCCATGGTTGTTCTCGTGCATCCATGTACTTCACGACATTTAGGCATCCTGCCTATCAGATGACCGGCTAGCTTTCGGACTCTCTGTTTAACGTCAAGGGGATGTACCATCGGAAGTGATAGCCATTTATCCATAAGACCAAGGCCTGCCTTTAATGCATGTAACTCCTTTAGGGGCGTCTTGACTGATGTGAAAACGATGGGCAAGGAGGATAGGACGAACAGTCCTCCTTGGTCGACTCTTGATTAAACTCTTGATTAAAAAAACAGGGGGTGAAGCCCCACGACTTTTGTTTTGCTTTTAACAAAAGTGTTGCGTATGTCCTATCTTTTGGCTGCGCCGACTGACTTATGTTGCTGGGAATGTGGAAGAAAACTGGCTTTTGAGTTATTCTAGCTATATCAAAGTAAGCAGAGTTCTAGCTATGAAAAAAGTCAAAACTACGAATGAACCTCGTAAAACTCAAGGCAATTTCGTGCCTAATATAAAGAACTTTGAGGTTAGCCTGTCGTATGAAGGTATTACGGCCAGAGACAAGCGTGTTGCTGTATCTTTAGAGTCATTGAAACTCAAATATGCAAGGTAAGTACGGTGTAAATCAGGATCACTACTGCTATGAAGGTTCTGTTGTACTGATTAATCTGCTCAACATTCGAGATTCCGATGAGCTAACTCAGGCTGAGGCTGAGTTTACCTTAATGCGATATTCAGAATACTGTAGCGATCTAGATGAGTTAGAGGATTTCGATAGCAATCATTTTCTGAGTTTACACAGGGTCTTGTTTCAAGATATTTACGAATGGGCAGGTACCATTCGTGATGTTGATATCAGTAAAGCTAATACTCGATTTTGTACTTGTAGCCGTGTAGAGCCTGAGCTTAATAAAGCCATATCACGTATTCCCCTCATCCGATTCTGTAGCAACAAGCATGAACTAGTTGTTTTGGTCGCAGATATTTTTTCTGACTTGAACGTCGTCCACCCTTTTAGGGAAGGTAACGGTCGTACTACACGCTTTTTCTTTGAAGAGCTGCTTCATGTAGCGGGTTATCGAATTGAATGGCCATTAATCACAAAAGAGGAGTGGGTCGATGCAAACATTCATGGATACTTCGGACAAATGCATAAGTTAGAAGTTATCTTCGATGCTGCCATCATAGAACCCTAGGATTTCGTTTGTTGTTCGTGAGCCACTTTGTTTGTTCCAATTACGTTAAGGATAACCTATGCGTTTAAGTGTCATCAGCACCCTGTTGACTGGTTTGTTATTATTCCCAAGTGCCAATAGTATTGCCGCATTACTAGAGACTGGTGCTGAAAAAGCGCAGGGCGTGCAAGGTGATAAGTCGATTGCCATTGAAAGCCAAACCGCATCCTCTGTCTCAAAGACGGCGGAGATTAAGACCTTAATCCAAGCCGCGATAAAGGATTCGCTGCAGCCATTTAGTGGCAGTGTCATCCTGCTTGAGCGGGGGAAACCGCAGCTTGAGCTACAAAAGGGCGAAGGTATCAGCAAAGATTCACGCTTTGTGATGGCATCGCTCTCTAAACAAATCACCGCAACCTTGATATTGCAGGCGGTCGATGCGGGGAAACTCGATTTAAATCTATCGCTTAATCATTATCTTTTTGGCGATGCTGAAGGGGATAATAAGGCGCTAAAAGGTACTGTGGCCGGGGCAAATTCAAGTGCGGATGCACTTAATCCCAGTCGATATGACGAGCGGATTACGCTGCACCAACTGCTGACGCATACATCGGGTGTCGATAAACTGGGTAAGGCCAATCGCTTTGAGCCCGGAAGCCAATTTGAATACTCTAACTTCGGTTATTCACTTTTAGGGCAAGTGCTTGAGAAGGTCAATCACCAATCCTTTGCCGAGCAAGTGGCGCAGTTTGCAACGCGATACCAGCTTAATGGCTTGAGTGCTGAGCTTGGCAGTATTGCGGTGATTCATGCCAAAGAGCCTCCACTCGCCTTGGGTTTACAGGAAAGCGAGGTGATTGCCCCCTCTGACTTAGTGCTTGATGAAGCTTTGTTGCCCGCGGGGGGATTAATTGCTTCTGCGCCAGCTTATGCCGCCTTTCAGTATCAATTACATTCTGGCAAGTTGATGAGCGCAAAGAGTTATCAACGTATGACAACGGCGTATACCGAGATCCAATTCTTATGGCCGAATATGCGCTATGGCTACGGGGTGAGGATCAATAAGGACTATGGCCTCGTCGAATACAGTCATACGGGCTATTTATCTGGTTATATGTCGATGACACTGCATTATCCCGAATTTAATTTGGATCTGGTGATGCTGGAAAATCTATCGCTAAATCTTAATGATCGCGCTCGAGTATTTGAACTGCATAATCAGATACGTCAAATCATCCGTAGCCAGTTACTGCTTGCTAAAGCCTCTAATGTTTAAACCTTAAGGCTTGCCATTATGGGCCAATAGGCGGCTAAGTCTGCGGCTGTGAGTCTCGAAAGCATAAAGCCCCAACGTTGGGGCTTTATTCGTTGTGTTCATGGCAGCCAAGGTGCTAACCGCTACCAAAAACGTTTTCTTAGCGCGGTCTCGATATCAATCTCAACCTTAAAGTACCGCAAAATCGTCCAGACAGAATCGACTAAGGCTTCGGTAAGTGCAGGATAATCATCCTCGATAATCCCGTTAATTTCTTCGACGGTTTCATCGATATATTCCTGAACACCTTCCTCAAATTCGGCCTTAGTCGCTTGATTGCGGAAAAAGCTAAAGTGGTCGAGCTTTTCAATCAATTGATCGATGAGGGCTCTCACCGAATCGAATTGCTCAACTGTGATCGTGGGATCGGTAGCGATCAGTTTAAAAAAGCTCTGTACTTTGGTTTTGAGATCCAGCAGCGTTGGAATTTGCCCTCGGTTTGCCGCCGCATTACTCACCTCTAATCGGATTTGTTTGACGGACGCAGGTGTGACATTCACCCCAGACGCTTGTGGATTAGCCGTTATCGGATCGGCATTGCTCGAAGCTGTTGTCGGTACTTCACTATTATGGGATAGATTAGTATGGGATAGACTTGCTGATACTGGCGGTATCTCGCGCTCCAGTGTTTGCAGCAGGCGACGGCTGAAATAGCTTTCTGGCTCCGCCACTTCGAGTGCTCGCTCAAGCTGAGTTTCGCTATAGGGCACGAGTTGCAGCAGCGCTTCGAAAATCTCCTTATATTCCAGCTCAATTGCCGCGACCAGCGGGCTATTGCCGCGGCAGTTCTCAGTCGTTAAGTCGGCGCCATATTGCTGCAATAGCCTTAAGATCCGCACCGCTGTGGATTCAAAACGAGGAAACTCGATTGAACTGCCACCCATCACGGCGCAAAGGGCGGGGGTGGTATCTTCAGCATTGATGGCATTAGGGTTTGCGCCATGTTCGAGTAGGGCTTCTATGCAGGACTGCGCGCCGTAGTAACAGGCGCACATGAGTGGCGTAAATTGCTCATCGACTGAGAATTCTTCAATTTTAGCTCCGTGGCGCAGTAAGAGTTCCACAGTATTGCGGCGCATGGGGCCAGTGATTTGATCCCACCAGTAGGTCGAAATCGCCTTGTGCAGAATAGGCGAATTATCGTGGCCGCAATGGGTAAAAATATCCCCGCCTTGATTAATAAGCCATTCAAGTACTTGGGTTCGACAGGAGATAGCCGCCGCAGACACATAGTTAGTGTTGTAGATATTGGTGAGGCTTAAATCCAGTCCCTTAGTGAGCAGATATTCCATCACTTGGATAAGCGTGGCTTGATCTTCTTTACCCGAACCACGCTGGCAGATAGTCAGTAAGCTTGGTTCATCCACAGCGCCAAATTTTTTATTGATATCCAGGCCATATTGCAGGAACAGATCGAGAAACTCGGGTAAAAAGGTTTTGTTTTCGACCATTGGATAAACCAATAGTCGCAAGTTCGACCAGGCTAACATTTCATAGGGTTTACCCGTATTCATAAATTCGGCATTTGGATTAGCCCCATATTTGAGTAACAGTTCAAGGGCTTGATAGATATAAGGCCGTTTATTCACATCGGTAAATGGGGCGTTATCAATAAATTGATTGAGCACGGGGGAATGATCGGCGTCGGGCGGTGTCATCCTATAGATGCGATTGATATCGACGGTGACCTTAAGCAGTTTCTCGATAATTCTAAGGTCAAATTCTGAGGTCAATGCCGCATAGACCAAACTTTTGGCGTGGGAGTCTGCTTTGAGCTGCGGATAATGGTCTAGCAGATATTCAGTGTATTCCTGTGCTTTGGCGTAAACGCACAGTTCTAATAGATTCGCATCATCCCAAAAGCTATTGTCATTCGCCATAATATAGCGTGACTTTTTAAAGTGAGGAAAGCGTTTCACTAAAGGTGAAAAGGCTTCAATCCCCCAAAAATCGCTCGAAGTAATAATATTTTCAATCAGGCTTAATTCACCAATATCCAGTGGAATGTCTTTATTAATGATATGCAGAAACAGATCTTTATTTCGCTCATCGACTAATATTTCTAACGGATGATTTAGCTCTCCATTAGTCCAAAAACTCACCGATTTATTGATGTCTAAATGGCCCTCAAATAAACAATCCAGCATATGTCTACGTTGATGATCCTGATAGATATACTGCGGATTAGGGTGAAATAAATAGTTCAGCCAGCAATTATTGTATTGATTTTGGTAGTAAAGATTGGCACCGGATGCAAGGTAAAGTTTAACCAGCTCAGGATTGTTATATTCGATAGCAGAATGTAAGGCACTGAAACCATTGCATTCAATCTGTGCGCCTTTCTCGAGTAGATACTGGATAAGCGCTAAATCCGACTCTGGGCTGCGGGAAAGCGGGACTAAGACATTACAGGGGGAGATATTAGGGTCAATAAAATTGAGATCCCCACCGTTAGCGAGGTATTTCTCAATTCTTTGTATTTTCTTGGGTGTCGAAAGTGCCGAGTCTAAACAAATATCGCGTAGTGTGAGTTTACTATCACTAAAAATCCAATTTAGCATAATGTTCCCTATTCAATGCCATTAACAAAATAGTATCAATCTCTTTTCAATTAATTCATTTTGATAAAGTGAACTTGCCTATATTTTAATGCATTTAGTGACAGGAAAACTATGCTTTAAGACTGATAATTAAGGTCACATTCTATTTATAAAAAGCAGTAAGAAACCCATAAATGGCGATATGGGTTTGGCACTGTGAGGGATAGGTTTAGCTTTATGCTGGCTTAAGGTTCAATAACATGGGGATTTCGCAGGCATCGTGTCCTGTGCTACCCAGCGGCGCCGAAAGGTGGATAAAACCTAATTTTTCATAGAGTTTTATCGCTTCATTTAGCACGGCTGTGGTTTCTAAATAACAACTTTGGTAACCCGCTTCTCGGGCAAAATCCAGTGCCATCAGTGCCACACGTTTAGCGAGTCCCTTGCCGCGGATTTCTGGCATAAAATACATCTTTTGCAGTTCACACACGCCGTCGTTATTTGCCAGTGGAGCAATGCCGGCACCGCCGAGGACGCGCCCCTCAACTTCTATCACCCAATAATGGGCGCCCGTTTGCGAATAAATCTGGCTGAGACAATCTAAGGTGGGATCGGCCACGCTATAGCCTTTATCTGCGGTTAAACCGTATTCGGCCGAGACGGCGCGGATCACTTGAGCAATCGCGGCATCATCTTCGGCTATGGCTTGGCGGATAAGGCAGCCATTTTGCTGCTTGGCATTATGAATCGCTTGGTTATACAACATCAGTGCTTGCTCTATTTGCTGGGTTTGTGTCGGAGTGAGTTGGGCTAAGATATCTTGAAATAGCCGATTTTGCTGGGTATCTAACTTAGCTAATAATTTTTTGCCGGCAGTCGTGATCTGCACAACCAAACAGCGGTTATCCCTAGGATGAATTTGACTCTGGGCGAGCTTTTTTTCGACCAGATGGCTAATCGCTCGACTGGCATTGGATTTATCTATGCTGAGTCTATAGGCGAGTTCTTTAATCGTCTGCGGCTGGCGACCAATTTCAAATAATGCATGGGCTTGCACCGGTGAAAGGGGTAAATCACCAAAGGCGGCATTAAGCATGCCTAAATGTCTTACCATTGAACGGGATAGCTGTCTAAGTTGGCTGGAAGAGCAAGCCGTGTTTGTTATCATTTCCGGTAAATCTGTTGTCATTTGCGCCATAGTAAAACCAGTGTGTACAGTGGGAGTAGCATAGTGTGCGTTTGGTTTGAATGGACTTAGTTGTAAGTCACAACTAAGTTAGCGGGCTTTAATTGTGCTTGCAACATCTGATTAACAAAAATTATCCGTAAATATCGGGATTTAATAGTGGAGCCATGGCAAGAATAATCGCCTGGGTGTAATTGCTCTCACGGGTCGCATGCCCGTGGGTCAGTAAACCTATGGCGCCGCCTTTTTGCTTAATATTGACGGTATTAAATAGCCTATCCATCACATGCCCAAGCTCTTCACCCGCTTTTAATGCCCGATAAACCTGCATTGGCAAAGGCAAAATCGCGCTACGGCCAATGGCAAGTTGGTCTTTATGACCGATGGCAATATAGGCGAAAGTGGCGGGGCCAAAGTCGAAGCAATCGACGCCACCCTCCATCGCAAAATAGTAGTCGGCCTCCACATGCTGCTGGCAATAGTTAACCCGATTGATGGCGCCTTGACGGGTATCGTGATCTGTCATGGGCTGTGCGGGGACGCCAGAAGGTGCGTCCATGCCCTGAGTTTGGATCTCATATTCTGGGAATAGCTGTGCCATCGCTTTGGCTGCGGCATTGATTTTGACTGGGTTTTTAGAGCCCACAACAATCTTGATAATGTTTTGTTGCATATAAGTTATTTATTTCTGGTTTTAATGTAGACGCTCGTTTGAATCATTGCTTAAATGGTCTGAGGTGTCTAAGCGTTTGGGTTTTCTATTTTGCCACAGTCGGCGGCGAAGCTCAGTAAAAATGCCCATGCTCGGGAGGAAATAGCCAGCCTTAGGGACTAGGAAGCGACATGTGATTATTGCTCCTTCAGTAAGTTGGGCGGGGTAGGCTGTAAGGTTATATGTCACGCAATTGAAGGAACCAAACCAAGAGATAATAATAATGAAATTCAACAAACTCGTGATCGCTATGGGGATCGCCTGCGGAGTAATGCTCTCAGGTTGTAATGATAGCGAAGATAGCTCTACACCGACTGAACCTGAAAATAAACTGCAAACCTTTGCTCCCAATGGCCTGCTTAAAGCCAGCATTCGCCGAACCACCTATGGTGTGCCACACATTCAAGCCGATAACTTAGAAAGCTTAGGATTTGGTAGTGGCTATGCACAGGCGCAGGATAACCTGTGTGTACTGGCCGATGGCTTTATTAAAGCCAACTCCCAACGCTCTATGTACTTTGGCCCCCACGCGTCGATTGATTTCACCACGGGCCAACCCACAGCTGAGGATAATGGCAACTTAATCTCGGACTTTGGCTATAAGGCCTTAAAGATTAGGGAGCAAGCCGAAGCTAAGTGGCCACAGTTTAGTGAAAACTCCCGGGCGCTGATCCAAGGTTTTGCCGCTGGCTATAACCAATACCTGAGTGATGTTGAAGCGGGTAAACAGACGGCGGAACCTTTCTGTAACGGCCAGCCTTGGGTCAAACCCATAGTGGCAGAGGATGTAGTTACTTATCTGTTTTCTATTGCTTTATTACCCGGTGCGGCTAACTTCCTCGATTTGATTTTCTACGCTAACCCTGGGGATGCGCAGGAATATATGCCGCGCATCGTCGGGCCTGCCCCAAGTCAAGCGCAAACTGCCTTTGTTGCGGATATGCAGTCTAAGTTACTGGCCCGCGCGGCTCGTATCACGACGCCAGAGACCAATCCCCGTGATCTTGGTTCAAACGGTTGGGGTTTAGGTAAGGATAAAACCGAAAACGGCAAAGGTATGGTGCTGGGCAATCCCCATTTCCCCCACACGGGGAACCTGCGTTTCTGGCAGTCCCATATCACTATTCCTGGTCATTTAGATATGATGGGTGGCTCACTTGTGGGTATGCCAGGACCGATTAATATCGGTTTTAACAAAGACTTAGCTTGGACGCATACCTTCTCAACCGCCGAACATTTTATCATGTATAACCTAGAGTTAGTCTCGGGCGATCGCATGCAGTATCTGTTCGATGGTCAGTCCATGCCGATCACTAAAGAAACGGTATCTATTCTGGTTAACGCGGGTCCTGCGGGCATGTTAGTGGCAGAGAAGGATATTTATACTACGGCGAAAGGTCCTATGGTGGAGGCGCCACCAACCCTCGCGCCCTTTGGTTGGGATGATGGCAGTGCCTTTATGATCCAAGATGCCAATATGGCGACTATGGATCCTGTGGATCACTGGCTCGCCATGAATATGGCGACCAATAAAACCGAGTTCCAACAGGCGTTTAAGGACTATGACGGGGTTATTTTCAATAACACTATGTATGCCGATAAAGAGGGCAATGCCTTTTATATCGACGACTCAACCGTGCCAGGGCTCTCGGAATCGGCAGTCGTGGTGTTGAAGACTTCGCCCGAGATTAAGGCGGCTAAGGCGCAGGCCGGATTTACCATTCTCCCCGGTAATACTTCGTTATTTAGCTTTAGTGGTCCAACACCCTACGAGCGAGCACCAAAACTTGAACGGGCTGACTTTGTGCAAAACTCCAATGATTCCTTCTGGTCGACTAACCTGAATGAGCCGCTGACTTACTTCTCACCCATGTATGGTGAAGAAGCGGGGCAGCTATCACTGCGCACTCGTATGGGACTCACCCTAATGCAGGACGGCGCGGGGGCTGATGGCAAGTTCAATCTGGAAGAGTTGGAAGCCGCGGTATTATCCAATCGCAGTTATTTAGCCGAATTGGTGTTGCCAGAGTTGATTGCCCAGTGTGATGCACAGGGCAGCACGCCTGTGGTGGTGTCGGCGGGTTTATCTAAGGATATCACTTCGGCTTGCGCGGCGTTAAAGGCGTGGAATGGTAAGCAAGATAACGATAGCAAAGGCGGCGCCTTACTGCGTGAGTTTGCCCATCAATTTAGCCAAGCGACTATGCTAACCCAAGGGTTCGATGCCGCCAATGCAGCGACAACCCCTAATACGCTCACCACCGATGGCAGTGCATTAGTGGCACTTGCCCATGCGGCGCTGGATCTGGAAGCCGCTGGTTTTGCCTTAGATGCACCGTTGGGTGAGGTGCAGTTTGTCGAGAAGTCACTCCCCGATGGTAGCGCCAGCGGTGCCCGTTTACCTTGGCCGGGGAGCCATAATGCCGAAGGTGGCTTCAATGTGTTTTCCACCAGTTTATCCGGTGATGACACTTTAATCCCGCAGCATAAATATGCCCCAGTGATGGATGTCGTCACGGGCAAGGCAATGGCTTCAGGTATGACGGCGAAGGGATATCAAGTGCGTTATGGCTCTAGCTGGATGATGGCGGTGAGTTTTACCGACGATGGTCCAGTGGCGAGGGGGATTTTAACTTACTCCGAGTCGAGCAATATTCTGACGCCAGAGTTTACCGATCAAAGCCTCCTATACTCAGATGCGAAGAGCTTCCGTCCCCTGTTATTTAAGGAGGCCGATATAGCGCCAGCCGTAGTGTCGACGACCGAGTTAAGTCTGCAAAAACCTTAACCTACGGCTCAACTTAACCAGACAAAAGGCCCATTAAATTGGGCCTTTTTTATGGGAATTTTGGCGCCCAGCAATGTAGCAAGTTGTGAAAATTTAACAATTGACGGGGTGATTTAGTTCAATGTTTTGTAGGCACTTGCGGATGAATGGTCGGTTTTTGAGTTTTTTGGGATCTCAATCCGTTTCGGCGTTTTTATCGACGGATATGGGATGTCTCAATCTAGGGTCTATGGTGAATTTATTGTGTTTTTCTGGTGTTTTTGTGTGATCTTTTTGATGCTGTTTTGAAAATTTATTACGTATAATCATAGATCTAGATCCCAATACTGGCTTAACTTGAAATTCTCTTACTTAAAATGGTGTCAGATCAACTTTTGAGGGCGCTTTTTGGTTATCCTTACCGCGAATTTTTTATGCTAGTCACACCGTAAGGTAACTTTTATATGCAAAAAGATGCGACCAGTGTTCTTGGAACACCCCAAAGCACGCAGGAACAGGACACAACAAGAGGTTTATCTTGGACACGCCAAGACACCACTTGGATGCTGAGTTTATTTGGTACCGCAGTCGGTGCTGGTATTTTGTTTCTACCGATTAATGCGGGTATGGGCGGTTTTTGGCCGCTAGTGCTTATGGCTGCGATTATCGGACCTATGACCTATTTAGCCCACCGTGGCCTTTCGCGGTTTGTGTGTTCATCGAGTATTCCTGGCAGTGATATTACCCAAGTTGTAGAAGAACATTTTGGCATTGGCGCGGGCAAAGCCATTACCTTGCTGTACTTCTTTGCCATTTATCCCATAGTGTTAATCTATGGTGTGGGTATTACCAATACGGTTGATAGTTTTATTGTGAACCAATTGGGCATGGCCTCACCGCCGCGTTTTCTGCTCTCTGGCGTACTGATCCTCGGGATGATGGCGGTGATGGTGGCGGGCGAGAAGTTTATGCTCAAAGTGACCCAGCTACTGGTCTATCCGCTGGTGGGTATTTTGGCATTTATGTCGATTTATTTAATTCCAGAATGGAAAATGGATGCGCTGCAGGTCGTGCCGGAAGCGGGCGCATTTTTAGGCACAGTATGGTTAACCATTCCGGTATTAGTGTTCGCCTTTAACCATTCTCCAGCAATTTCACAATTTTCAGTTTCCCTAAAACGTGATCATGGGGCAAATGCGGCCCGTAAGGCGGATGTGATTTTACGCAATACCTCCATGATGTTAGTCGGCTTTGTGATGTTATTCGTGTTCTCCTGTGTATTGTCCCTATCACCGGAGCAACTCGCCGATGCGAAAGCGCAAAATCTGCCAATTCTGTCTTACCTAGCAAACGTACATAATAGTGGTTTTGTGAGCTATTTTGGCCCGCTGATCGCCTTTATTGCGATTGTTTCTTCTTTCTTTGGTCATTATATGGGGGCGACCGAAGGGATGAAGGGCATTATTGTTAAGCAGCTACGCTCTAGCAATAAAACGATCCCAGAGCAAAAAATTAACAAGTTTATTCTGGTATTTATGTTTGCGACTATCTGGGCCGTTGCCATTAAAAATCCTAGCATTCTTGGGATGATCGAGGCGCTCGGTGGGCCAATTATTGCGGCGATTCTGTACTTAATGCCTATGTATGCTGTGTACAAAGTACCAGCGTTAAAGGCTTACCGTGGCCGGATCAGCAATATTTTTGTGGTGATTGCGGGTCTGTTGGCCATGACGGCAATTCTGTTTGGTTTCTTCCGTTAGTTTGGGTCTTTAGCCGTAAAAAAACAGGATCTTGCCATAGGCTCGATCCTGTTTTTTTATAGATAAGGTTTTGAATAAATTATTTTTCTTCGTACATCAGGTAGTAGCTTTGCTTCATCCCCAGTGCCTGGTAAGTTTGCTGAGCGGCGGTATTTTCTTGCTCCACATAGAGACGGAAACTGGCGGCGCCGCCATTAAGCTCGGCTAAGTGCTTAACTTCGTTATAGAGCTTGCCATAAATCCCCTGACGGCGATTTTGTGGGCGAATATACACGCTTTGGATCCAGTAATAATCCTTGGCGCGCCAGTCACTCCATTCGAAGGTAACCATCAGCGAACCGACAATGTCGCCATCAATTTCGGCTACCAGATAAAAGCCTTTTTCTGGGTGATTCAGTAGGGCATTAACGCCTTTAATCAGGGTCGTTTCGTCTAAGGCGAGACCTTCGGTTTCCTGCGCCATTGCCTGATTAAATTGTACTAAGGCGGCGAGATCCTGCGCTTTAGCTTTACGGATCAACATATAACAACTCCTTGGCGGTTATTCGACAATACCGCTCTTGTTGGGTAGGGAATTTAGGCGGCTCACTTTAGCATGGAACACACAGGGATAACGAGTGGGGTGAGGTTTTGCCTTGAGTTGCAGTTTTTAATGGTGAAACTTTGTACGACTAAAGTCTAATCTGCTAGGCTTGTATTAGGTTTTTCTACCTTAAATTCAGTGAGCCTATTATGGGATTCGTTAAGTCTAACCGTCTCTTTAAGCCAAGATTTTTGCAGGTCTACGATGCCAAAAAAGATAAGCAAATTCGTCATGGATTGCATTTTATTTTAACCTTACTGACGTTTGGGTTATGGGGCCTAGTTTGGTGGTGGCTGATCCTCAAGTCACAGGGGGGATCCGAGTCACTCTTTAGCGGCTTCGATGATGACTACTGGAGTTATTTAATCGAGCGTGAGCAACCTCCGGCCGCGCTTTATCGCCAACAAATTGCCCCGCCAGCGAATACGGGATATTTTGAGGCTTAGGAGGCTTGTTCCCATCGTCTTTAGGGTATTTTGCAGCGGTTGACATCAACGTGATACAGATCATCCTTAGATTTTTATTCCTTATGCTAGACTCGGCGGTTAGCTAATTTAGAGGCTTAAACTAGCACCGCCAAGGATGAGGCTCGCCATATCATTATCAAAAACTCAAGGTTAAAAACATGTCAAAACAGAGGTCATCAGCGTTAGGCCGTGCTTGGTCTTTTTGGATGTCAGTGCCGCTATGGCTACAAATTTTTGTCGGTATGGTGTTAGGTATTACCGCTGGAGTCGTGCTCGGTGAGCAGGCAACCTACTTAAAACCTATAGGCACGCTCTTCGTCAATACCATTAAGATGCTGATTGTGCCTTTGGTATTTTGTTCGTTAATTGTCGGCGTGACTTCGATGGAAGACACCGCCAAGATGGGGCGGATCGGCTTTAAATCCTTTGCATTTTATCTCTGTACTACAGCGATTGCGATAAGCCTTGGTTTAGTGGTGGGCTATGTTATTCAGCCCGGCGCTGGCGTGCCGTTATTACACCATGATGCGGTGCAGACAGTGAAGGAAGCCCCTTCGGTGATGCAAACCCTGATCGACATAGTGCCAACCAATCCAGTTGCGGCTTTAGCCAGTGGTCAGATCCTACAAGTGATTGTATTCGCCGTGGCTTTGGGCATTGCTTTGGTACTGATTGGCGACCATGGCAAACCTGCGGTCAAAGTGTTTGAGAGCTTAGCCGAGGCCATGTACAAGCTGACCGATATGGTGATGAAACTCGCCCCCTACGGCGTATTTGGTCTAATGGCATGGGTCGCGGGAGAATATGGCATTGAGATGTTATGGCCGCTGATTAAGGTGATTATTGCGGTGTACCTTGGCTGTATTATTCATGTTTTAGGCTTTTACAGCATAGTGTTACGTGTATTTGCTAAGCTGGATCCTTTGCAGTTCTTTAAGGGGATTAGTAATGCTATGGCGGTGGCTTTCACTACCTCAAGCTCGGCGGG